>Ga0136644_10000047_pt1 | contig 86122 bp, 60 predicted proteins | sample C_130820_EF_Meta_FD_94780 | JGI IMG/M metagenome (GOLD analysis project Ga0136644, IMG submission 94780) | Freshwater microbial communities from Lake Croche, Canada to study carbon cycling - C_130820_EF_MetaG (v2) (version 2) | ecosystem: Environmental > Aquatic > Freshwater > Lake | place...
AAGTGAAAAACAGAAAGTACTTTATTGCAATAATCAATTTAGTAATTTTTTTGGGATAGATCAAGAAAAGGAAAAATTACAGGGAAATAATTTTATTCCTAGGTTGCTTCAAATAAGCAATTTGTTTTTACACTCAGAGACCTTTTTAAAAAGGGTTGAGCAAAACATGATTAATAAGCAAGATATTGCTTCTGAGATACTTGAAACCAAAGATGGTAGATTTTTTGAAAGATCTTATGCTACAATTTATCAAAACAGTGAATTTAAAGGCCATTTTTGGAACTATACAGATATTACTGAAAAGAAGAAGGCAGAATTAGAAGTTATTAAACAGAGACAGTTTTATAGCGATATCCTTGATAATATACCTGCAGATTTAGCAGTTTTAGATAGTTCTCAAAAATACATTTACCTAAACCCTAATGCCATTAAGGACCAATCATTGAGGGAATGGATAATTGGTAAGGATGATTTTGATTTTTTTAGATTAAAGAATAAAAAGGAAGACCAATCTCCCATTTTAGAAATTGCTGTTTTGGAAAAGGATCTGGAATGGGAATTTTCGTTTAAAGACAACGGCATTGGTATTCATCCAAAATATTTTACAAAAATATTTGAGATTTTTCAAAGATTGCACAACAAGAATACTTACTCAGGAACAGGAATTGGACTATCAGTGGTTAAAAAGACTATTGAAAGTTTGGGAGGACAAATATGGCTTGATTCAGAGGAGGGGGTTGGTACTACCTTCTTTTTTACCATTCCAAAAAACCTAAAAAAAGTTATCAATTTAGTGAATTGATTGAACTACCCAGTATAGAAACTAGCTAAATATCCTTTTTGTCAAAAGAAATTTCCAACTGTTTTATATCAGTAAGAACTTGCCTACACATAACACCTGCATTTTCCAACATACGCTTTGAAGCTTTTGCAGCATCACTTGCCTCATACTTGTCAGATAGATACACTACTTCTGAGATTCCTGATTGAATAATGGCTTTACTGCATTCGTTGCAAGGAAAAAGAGCCGTATAAATTCGGCAGCCAGACAAATCCATTCCAATATTATTCAAAATGGCGTTTAGTTCAGCATGACAAACATAGGGATACTTAGTATCTAAAAATTCACCTTGTTTGTCCCATGGAAAGTCATCATCGCTGCAACCAGCAGGCAAGCCGTTATAACCAGTTCCAACAATACGATTTTTTTTATTGACTATACAGGCTCCAACCTGCGTATTTGGATCCTTGCTTCTTTTTGCAGAAAGAAGCGCCACGCCCATAAAATATTCATCCCAAGAAATATAGTTGTCTCGCTTTTTCACTAGTCAGTTTTTTGGTACTGCAATAATCACGAATTTATGCTATTTTGCTACTATAATATAGCAAGCCCTATTATGAAAAAAATCATCTTAAGCCTGTTGGCAGGCTCTGTCTGTTTTCTAGTCATCAGTTGTAAAACTGGCCCACAAAAAGAAACTATAAAAGACACAAGTACCACAGGGCCCGTTGAAAATAGGCCCTCTAAATCTGGATACAAACCTGCATTTGAGGGTCAAACTAGGATAAATCGGGTTAAAACTACTACTGCATACAAAGTTGAAAGAATTGCAGAAAAGATTGGTAATCCCTGGGCTGTAATTAGTATGCCTGATGGAAGATTACTCATTTCTGACAGATCAGGCTATATTAGTTTGTATACGGGAGACGGAAAATTGATTAGAAAAATCACTGGTCTTCCCACTGTGGAATTCAAAGGACAGGGTGGATTATTGGATTTGGCATTAGACCCAGACTTTGCAAAAAACAAAACCATTTATTGGAGTTTTTCTCAGAAATCTGGACAAGGCAATCTTACGGCTGTTGCCAAAGGCGTCATTTCTGCTGATGAAACCAAGATTGAAAATCCCATGGTCATTTTCCAAGCAACGCCAGATTTGAATAGTGAATTACATTTTGGTTCCAGATTGCTGTTTGACAAGGATGGTAATTTATTTGTAAGTGCTGGGGAAAGATCCATTTTAGATGGAAGGAAGCAGGCACAATGGCTTAATTCTGGATTAGGAAAGATTTTTAAAATTACAAAGGATGGTAAACCTGCAGTAGGAAATCCATTTATTGGCAAGGCCGATGCAAAACCCGAAATCTATTCCTATGGTCATCGCAATCCCCAGAGTTTAGACATTCATCCAGTAACCGGAGAACTATGGGAAGCAGAATTTGGACCTCAGGGTGGTGATGAACTGAACCGTATCTTACCAGGTAAGAATTATGGTTGGCCTACCATTACTTATGGTTTGGAATATGATGACCGCAAAGTGGGAGATGGCATTCAACAAAAAGAAGGTTTGGAACAACCCGTTTACTATTGGGAACCCGTACTCTCTCCTAGTGGTATAATATTTTATACTGGCGATGCTATTCCAGAATGGAAAAACAACCTATTTATTGGGGGTTTGAGTAGCACCCATATTGCCCGATTGGTGATTGAGAACAACAAAGTGGTTGGAGAAGAAAGATTAATAGAAAATCAACACGAACGCATCCGTGATATTACCCAATTTAATGGCATACTCTATGCTGTATCAGATGGGGGTATTCTATTCCGTATAAGCAAAAAATAAGTTAAGATACATTCGGTATTAAACCTGCGGATCAAGTGTTGGTCCTAGTTAAAATGAAAACTATGAAACAGTTGATCCGTTATTTTTTATTAGTACTGGCCATAAGTGTAACTGGAGCCAGCATGGCACAAGACAGCAGTAAGGCAAAACCCAAAAGAAGTCCTGAAGAGCTGACCAAGATGCAAACCCTGCAATACAAACGTAAACTTTCTTTGACTACAGATCAGGAGCCAAAAGTGTCCGAAGTATTATTGGACTATTCAACCAAATTAGTGGCTGCTAGAGATAGCAAGGGTGGTAAATTAAAAAAAATGCAAGAGGTAAAACACCTGACAGATGCTAAGGACCAATCCATGAAAGAGATTCTTACGGAACAACAGTATACAGAATATCTCAAGCTGATGGAAGAACAGAAAGAAAAACTCAAAGAAAAACGTGGTGGACAATTATAAAAGAGATAATTCTTTATTTTCTCCAATCCCATAGTACAATATCCCAACCAATTCCTCCATATCTAAGGGTGTCAATCACTTGGTAGCCAGTATTTTTGTGCGCTTTTAAAGATCTAGGATTGGCTTGGGCAACATCAGTGATACATAAATCAAATTGGTCTTCTAGGCATTCCTTAAAATGACCATAGAGTTGCTGAACAAGCCCCTGACCTCTATATTCCTTGGCTACACAGAGTTGACCAACCACTACATAGGCAGCACCCTTAAATGTCTTTCCTTCAAACTGGGTTTTGTCAATGGTATTAAACAAATCGGCCAACAAATCGTGTTGATCTCTAACTGCATGGGTAGCCACCAAAGCATACCCTACAACTTTATCGCCGTCTTTGGCTATAATACTAGGAGACACTTGGTGCATGGCTTTAAGAAAATCAAAATCGTATTCCGCCATTAGAAATCCTTGACTTTCCGCCTCTTTAGGATCAACAAATTTTCGCAGGTTCTCCGTTTGTAGCTGTTGAATGCCCATTAATTCAACATCTGATGTTACTCTTGTAATGTTGACCATTTTCATTGTTTTCTAATATGATTTGCTTCCTGCCTATAGGATGATTGCCTAAAAATAAGGAAAGCCATTTTAAAAAATCATTACCCTAAAAAATCAAGGCAATGGTTGTAGTTTTGAATACCTGACTTTAATGGGTCAAGTCATTGTTTAACTCAATACCTATCTATTTTGACTTCTATCCTCTTTCAACCGTTTCAGCTTAAATCTATCCAACTAAAAAATAGGATAGTGGTTTCTCCCATGTGCCAGTATTCGGCTGTTGACGGATTTGCCAATGATTGGCACTTAGTACATCTGGGAAGCCGCGCTGTTGGGGGTGCTGGTTTGATCATTGCCGAAGCCTGTGCAGTGTCTCCAGAAGGTAGAATTACACTAAATGATCTTGGACTTTGGAAAGAGGAACAAATACCTGCACTTAAAAGGATTACCGATTTTATTAAGGAACAGGGCAGTGTTGCAGGGATTCAATTGGCACACGCAGGAAGAAAAGCTAGTTTTCCGCAACCTTGGTTAGGCACCGAACTATTATCAAAAGACCAAGGCGGTTGGGAACCAGTTGCACCATCTGCACTTGCCTTTAATGATAAATATGCAATACCACATGCTTTAACAATAGCTGAAATTACCCAATTGATCAACCAGTTTGCCGAGGCAGCTGCAAGGGCATTTAAAGCAGGTTTTCAACTGATAGAATTACACGCTGCACATGGATACCTAATCAATGAATTTCTATCGCCATTAAGTAATCATAGAACGGATGAATGGGGTGGGAATTTTGAAAACAGATGTAGGTTTTTAATGGAGATAGTTAAAGCAGTCAAATTGGTATGGCCAGATGAGTTACCTATGTTTGTTCGAATCTCTGCTACAGAATGGGTAGAGGGGGGATGGACAATTGATAATAGTATCGCGCTAGCTAAGGAATTAAAAAGCCATGGTATAGACTTGATAGACTGTTCTTCCGGGGGCAATGCAGCCAATGCAAAAATTGCTCTAACACCTGGCTACCAAGTACCCTTATCCAAAGCGGTAAGAGATGGCGCCGGTATTGCAACTGGGGCAGTAGGTTTAATTACCAATGCAATTCTGGCACAAATCATATTAGAACAAGAAGAAGCGGACTTGATTTTCTTGGGCAGGGAATTGTTGCGCGATCCTTATTTTCCATTACACGCTGCCAAAGAATTAGGTGAAGAACTAGTATGGCCTGTTCAATATCAGCGCGCCAAAAAATAATGATAGAAAAGGGACAAGTGACTGGTTACTATGTAGGAAGCGCGCTGCTTTTTAGTTGTCTAACGGCATAATCCACGGCCCTTGCAGTTAAAGCCATATATAAAATAGAAGGGCTTTGGTTTCCCGTACTGGTCATACAAGCACCATCGGTCACAAACACATTTTGGCAATGGTGTAATTGGTTCCATTCATTCAATAAGGAATCAGTTGGATCCTTGCCCATTCTACAACCACCCATTTCATGAATATCCAATCCCGGGGGTTGTTCACTATCATGCCAATTGATAGCGTGTACCCCTGCTTTTTCAAACATCCGTTTTGTTTCTTGAATAAAATCTTGGACCATTTTGCCATCGTTATCATCATATTCTACTGATACTACCAATTGAGGAATCCCGTATGGATCTTTTTGGTCCTTACTTAACCGAACATGGTTCTCTTTTTTAGGAATGGTTTCCCCTTGCATATAGGCATAGACATGCCAAAACCCTGGTTCTTGCAATGCCGTTTTAAACCCTGCTCCAATGGTCTGCTCTGTAGTGCTGATATCTAATCTTTCTCTATATGCTCCAGTAAAAGTGGTATAGCCTCCTTTGAAATTGGTATCCTGCTGATCCAAATTGCGATAGTTGGCAATAATGGCTTCTGTTGGATTTCTGCCTGCATAATACTGATCCATAAAACCATCTATTCTACCATTGAGATAGGCACGATAATTATGATGACAAATATATTTTCCCAATAATCCAGAATCATTTCCCAGTCCATTGGGGAATCGCTCTGACTTAGAATTCAATAAAATCAAATTGGTATTTAGTGCCGATGCATTGACAAAGATGATTTTAGAAAAATAGTCCTTGGTTTCCTTTGTATGTGCATCAATTACCCTAACACCAATAGCACGTTGCTTGCTGGCATCATAGAGAATTGAATGAACCACCGCATCTGTTTGAATGGTAAGATTTCCTGTTTTTTCTGCCCAAGGTATGGTTGAAGAAAGAGAACTGAAATATCCCCCAAAGGGGCAACCGCGCATACATAAATTTCTAGACTGACAATTGGCTCTTCCTTGTTTCAGATGAATGGGTTGAGCCTCTGTAATATGCGCCCATCGTGCGTGCACCAAATGCCTATTAAAATTTGTTTTTAATACTTCTTTTAAATGTGTTTCAACACAGTTTAAATCAAAGGGTTTTAAAAAATGCCCGTCTGGCATAGATGCAACACCATCGGCATTGCCGCAAACTCCAATAAATTTTTCTACGTGCGTATACCAATCAGAAACATCTTTGTACCTAATGGGCCAATCAAAACCAAATCCAAATCGTTGTGGGCCATTAAATTCATAATCACTCCATCTTTGACAGGCCCTTCCCCAAATAATTGACTTTCCTCCTAATTGATAGCCCCTGATCCAATCAAATGGTTTTTCCTGCACATAAGGTTGTATAGCATCTTCAATAAAAAAATGCGCATTGTCTTCGCCAAAACCCGCAGAGCGCGTGATTAATGGATTTTTCTTGCGAAAGGCTTCCGTAATATTTCCCCTATGTGCCAATTCCCAAGGTGCTTTATTAGCTGTTGGATAATCTTTTATATGCTCCAGTTTTCTACCACGCTCTATCATTAGTGTCTTCATTCCTTTTTCACATAGCTCTTTAGCTGCCCACCCGCCGCTGATACCAGAACCAATAACAATGGCGTCATATTCAAAATTATTTGCTGACATGGGATAGAATTAAAAGAAACTTTAAACTAAAAGTAAAAGTTACTGGGATTTATTGGTTAATACTAGAACTAATGCTACCAATGGGATTCTGAATAATTTGGGTAATTGTAAACCTATTGTTTGAGGGCAGTAAAATCTACTTTTTCTACAAATATGGTTCTAGGATTTTGTGCCTTTGTAGAGTTGTTTATAATGGTTGCAAAAGAAGCCATTCCTGAGCTTGGATAATAGAGAACCACTTTGAGATAATAGTCCAACTTGTACAAATAATAGTTAGGAAGTCTTTCTTGCATACTAAAAGTATAAGTAACAGATGATAGGTCTTCTGTTCTAGAAATTAATGGGAGCTTATACCTTTTTGTAGTAATTGAAGTTTTGGTATTAATATTCACAAACACAGAATCATCCACGTAATTGTAAATCATAAAACTAGCAGAGTCATCCACACCCTTAAAATAAGCAGTATCTATTAAACTTTTCTCCCATTTTAATTTGCCAGGTTTATAAGTACCCGCAATATCAGAAATGGTAAATACAGGGTCAATGATATTGGGGGTGTAAGGTGCTTCATAGGCTTTTAAGCAAGCTGTCAACAACAGACTCGAAATCACAACCAAACCAATTTGCCTTTTATTCATGTATATTTTAAGTAGGGTGTCAATTACGGATACAAACGTAAAACTGTTGATTTTATTGGAACAGACCAAGTCTTTATTGTTAAAATAGACCATCTTGATCTAGTTTTGTGAACCCTTTTTACCAAGGATTGTTTCATAATCATGCAAAATAGCCTGTTTCCTAGCCCTTCTAATCTATTGCCCTTTCAGGGCGATGTGGTTTATGAACCAGCCTTTTTTCCCAAGATAGAAGCAGATAATTGCTTGATACATCTTCAACATGAAATTTCTTGGAAACAAGAACCCATTGTTCTTTTTGGGAAAAAAATCATGCAACCAAGGCTCACTGCTTGGTTGGGAGAAAAGCCCTATACCTATTCTGGAATTACTATGGAACCGCAGCCTTTTGGACTAACCATGAAGGCCATTAAAACCAAAGTAGAGGCATTTACCCAGTGCACATTTAATACGGCTTTGCTCAATCTTTATCGCAATGGAACAGACAGTATGGGATGGCATAGGGATAACGAACAAGCATTGGGACCAGAACCCATTATTGCCTCTATTAGTTTTGGAGCTGTGCGTGAATTTCAATTTAGGCATTATCAGACCAAGGAACATTTACAAAAACTACCCTTGGCGCATGGTAGTTTGCTCATGATGCGTGGTACTACTAATACCTTTTGGGAACATCGGATTCCAAAGACAACTAAGCCCTTACTACCAAGGATTAATATTACGTTTAGGATGATCCAATAATAATTTCTTAATCTAGTCTTTGCTGAAAATGAGCCGAATAGCCTAAATTACCGTTTATGGCAAACGACCATCTTTCAAGGAAATTAACGCCTACTTTATTATGGGGATTGGGGGTAGGTTATGTGATTTCAGGAATGTATTTTGGCTGGAATCTTGGCTTAGAAAAAGGTGGCACCTGGGGAATGGCTGCTGCCACTTTACTAGTAATCATACTTTATACTTGTTTTAGTTTTTCTTATGCAGAATTAGCATGTGCTATTCCTAAAGCAGGTGGGGCCTACGATTACGCAGAAAAAGCTTTTCACAAAGACCTTGGTTTTATTACTGGTATGGCCCAGATTATTGAATTTGTATTTGCCCCACCCGCTATTGCTATTGCCATTGGTGCTTATTTGCACTTGGCTTTTCCACTGATACCTGTTCTTGGAGCTGCAATTGCTGTTTATCTTATTTTTACTGCACTCAATATATATGGTATTAAAGCGGCAGCCAATGTAGAATTGGTGGTAACCATTTTGGCTGTTGCGGAATTATTGTTGTTTTCCAGCTTAACCCTGCCGCATTTTTCGGCGACCAAATTTTCAGAAAATCCTTTTCCAAATGGTTTGTCCGGAATCTTTGCAGCTATACCTTTTGCTATCTGGTTTTTTTTGGGCATTGAGGGATTGGCCAATGTAGCAGAAGAAACTCTGCACCCACAAAAAGACATTTTACGTGGTTTTGGTTGGGCATTGTTAACACTAGTGATCCTTTGCATCATGGTATTCTTTGGTAGCATTGGTGTGGGCGGATGGAAGGCCATTGTGTATGCAGCGGATGGCAGTATTTCAGATTCTCCTTTGCCATTGGCATTGGGTCAATTGTTTGACAATAACCATCTTTTTTACCAACTCTTGGTGGGCATTGGTTTATTTGGACTAGTAGCTTCCTTTCATGGCTTGTTGCTGGCTAGTGGAAGGGCCAGTTTTGAATTTGGAAAGATTGGCAATGCACCAAAATTTATTGGTAAAGTGCATCCCAAATTTCATACGCCTGCAAATGCACTTATTTGTAATGCGGCATTGGGTATTTTAATTTTGTATACCGGTAAAACGGCTGAGATTATTATTATCTCTGTATTTGGCGCTTTAACCTTGTATATTTTATCTATGTTGTCATTGATGAAACTCAGACAGGCTGAACCAAATTTAAAGCGACCTTTTTTAGTACCCTTTTATCCGGCTACGCCATTGATTGCCCTGGTACTTTCAGTGATTTGTTTTCTGGCTTTATGCTATTATAATTTGGAATTGAGTCTAATTTATATTGGCATCATGGGATTCCTTTTTCTTGTTTTTAAATTCTTGAAACATGAGCAACCAAGCGGTATTTGATTATGTACAAAACCATCCATCAGGGAGGGTTAAAATTGCAGTGGCCGATATAGACGGGGTTTTACGCGGGAAATATATTTCTAGTGAAAAATTCTTATCCGTAGCCAAATCTCATTTAGGCTTTTGTGATGTAATTTTTGGATGGGATATGGCCGATGTTGCTTATGACAATGGAACCTATACAGGATGGCAAAGTGGCTATCCAGATACCAAAGTGCAAATAGACTTAAACAGTTTTAGAAAAATTCCCTGGGAAAATGGAACACCCTTTTTCTTAGGCGAATTTATAGACGCAGCCGGCAACCCATTAGCCATCTGCCCCAGACAGTTGTTGCGAAAACTGATTGCGCGCGCCGCCAACATGGGATATTCCGCTCAGTTTTCGCAAGAATTTGAATGGTTCAATTTTCAAGAAACTCCTCAAAGTTTTGCAGCCAAAGAAGGAAGAAACCTAACACCCTTAACACCGGGTATGTTTGGCTATTCCATATTGAGAAGCAGTGAGCGAAATGATTTTTTTGCCGCCTTATTTGACCAACTCAAAGCATTTGATATTCCACTGGAAGGATTACATACAGAAACAGGACCTGGAGTTTATGAAGCAGCTATTACTTATGGAGAAATATTGGGTGCTGCAGACAGGGCCATCTTATTTAAAACATCGGTCAAAGAAATAGGCTACCAACACGGCATTCTGCCAACCTTTATGGCCAAACCAAACGAAAATTTGCCCGGATGCAGTGGCCATGTGCACCAATCACTTTGGAAAGAGGGTTTGAATGTATTTCATAGTGATACTGATGCAAATCAGATGAGTGAAACCATGCAGCATTATCTAGCTGGACAATTGCATTGCTTAGCAGAAATTTTACCACTAGTAGCACCCACCATCAATTCCTACAAAAGATTGGTTGAAGGCGCCTGGGCACCAACCACTTTAACCTGGGGATTGGATAATAGAACCGTAGCATTGAGGGCTTTAACAGGTGGTGCCAAATCTTGCCGTTTAGAAACAAGGGTTGTAGGTAGTGATACCAATCCTTATTTAGCCATGGCCGCTTGTTTGGCCGCTGGTTTATACGGCATAGAACATAAAATGCCTTTACAAGCAGCAACCAAGGGTAACGGCTACCGCGATGAAAGCCATGGAAGACTTCCAAAAAATTTAGAAGCCGCCAATCAAGCCATGAAAACGTCTAGCATTGCCAAAGACTTATTTGGAGAAATCTTTGTACAACATTTTACGGAGACCCGTGACTGGGAATTAAGACAATTTGCTAAAGTGGTTACCGACTGGGAAACCAAACGCTATTTTGAAATCATTTGATTAGAAACATAACTTTGAATATGTCTATTGCACAATTTAATTTTCCAACCACCATCCGTTTTGGAGCAGGTGTAGTTGCCGAGCTTCCAGCTTATTTAGAAAAACAACAGTTAAGCAAACCACTAATTGCTACTGATCCAACCATTGCTACCCTTGGATTTTTCAAAACACTGGTGACCAATCTAGAAGCTGCTGGTTGCAAGCCAACGGTGTTCCATAATATTCATAAGAACCCAGTAAAGAGTGATGTATATCTAGGAACTGATGCCTATGACGCTGCTGGTTCTGATTGTATCATTGGTATTGGAGGCGGTGCTGCCATTGACGTGGCGCGCGCCATCCTTTTACGCATCAATCATAGAGAAGACCTATTTAAATATGATGACCTAATTGGTGGAGATGTTTATGTAACCAATGAAGTACCCCATTTTATTACCATCCCTACTACGGCAGGAACAGGAAGTGAAGTAGGCCGATCTGCTATCATTGCGGACGATGATACCCATCAAAAAAAGATCCTATTCTCTCCTAAATTATTGGCTAAAATAGTATTTGCTGACCCTATGTTAACCATGGAACTACCCGCATTTATTACGGCGGCAACAGGCATGGATGCACTGACCCATAATATGGAGGCTTTCTTGGCAAAGAATTATCATCCGCTCTGCGATGGCATTGCCCTAGAAGGGATTCGTTTAATAGCGGGTTCTATTGAAAAAGCGGTTAAGTCTCCAGACCTTGAATCTAGATCTAATATGTTATTGGCTTCCATGATGGGTGCCATTGCATTTCAAAAAGGACTGGGAGTAGTTCATTCATTGGCGCATCCTTTGTCTAGTTTGTTAGATACCCATCATGGGCTAGCAAACGCTGTTAATCTTCCTTATGGAATGGCCTTTAATATAGCAGGATTTGAAGACCGATTTGCAAGAATGGCACAAGCCATAGGACTGGAAAATCATACAGGAGAAGCTGTAGTAGCATGGTTAAAAGAATTGAACCAGAAATTAGGCATCCCTGAAAATCTAAGTGGCATTGGCGTGAAAGCTGAACATATAGAGGAATTATCAAAACTGGCTTTGGCCGATTTTGCGCACCCAAATAACCCCAAGCCAGTGAGCCTGGAAGATTTTAGAAACCTGTACCTAGCCGCATTGTAAGGAGGGAGTAGGTTTCAACAGGAAATTCTTAAGACTTCAATTTTTCAAGCATTGAATAAGATGATTAAAATAGGTATTACCATAACAGAAGCAAAGTATCCCAATTACCCAGCATGGATTAAGTCTGCTGGAACGGCTTATGAAATTGTGGAACTGGATTGGGAAAAAAATAATGCTGCGGACTTGATGCTTTGTCATGGGCTTTTGCTCAGCGGGGGCGTTGATATTGACACACAATTTCATGCAGCTGAAACAAAGGAATATCCTTTACAACCAGTCAACTTTAACACAAAGAGAGACCAGTTTGAAATGGGTCTGTTAACTGCAGCACTTCAAGCAAGAATACCGGTACTTGGTATTTGCCGAGGATTGCAATTAATCAATATTAGTCTTGGGGGTAAATTGGTGTTAGATATTGAAAGCACTGGCAAACCCAATCACCGGGCCATGAATGGCGTGGATCATGTACACCAAGTTGAGCTGGACCCTCAATCTCAATTAGCAGCCATTACAGGATGCACATTGGGTACCATTAATAGTGCACACCACCAAGCCGTTTTAGAACCTGCGCCAAGTTTAAAAGCTATTGCCTTTTCATTGGAAGATGGCATTGTAGAATCCTTAGAATGGAAAGACCCTGCCGCACATGGCCCCCTTGTATGTGTGCAATGGCATCCAGAAAGAATGACCAACAAAGAAACCGAACCGCTCTCTCAAAAAATTCTTGAATGGTTTTTAGGAGCAGCAAAAAAATACCAGCATGAACATCATTAATCCAGCCACAGAAGACCTGATTACAACCCTTACCCCTGATACGGTTAGCAGTATTGCAGATAAGGTTCAGCAATTAAAAAAAGGACAAAAAATCTGGGCGCAGACTCCTTTAACAGATAGGATTGATGCAATAGAAAGGTTTGCTGCTTTTTTGCAACAACACTTAGAAGCCTGTGCAGAAATTTTGAGTATGGAAGTTGGTAAGCCATTGCAACAAGCGCGTAATGAAGTGAATGGTGCCTGTGAAAGAATTGCTTGGTTAACTGCTAACGCTAGTAAATATTTGTCAGAAGAATGGATGGTTACTGAAGGGGGCACCAAAGAGAAAATTGTATACGAAGCCCTTGGCGTTGTCTGCAATATCTCTGCATGGAATTATCCCTATTTGGTTGGTACCAATGTATTTGTATCTGCCTTGCTTGCAGGTAATGCTGTTTTGTACAAACCCTCGGAACTAGCCAGTTTATCGGGCATGCAAATTCAGAAATACTTGTACGCAGCTGGAATTCCCGAAGACGTTTTTCAAATTGCCGTTGGCGATAGACAGGTAGGAGAAATTTTATTAGACGCAGACTTGGATGGTTATTTCTTTACAGGGTCTTATCAAACAGGCAAATACATTTATGAACGCGTTTCCAGCAAAATGAAACCCTGCGGATTAGAACTGGGTGGTAAAGACCCCTTATACGTTAGCGATGATATTACAGCTATTGAAGCAATAGCTGCAGGTACCGCCGATGGTGCTTTTTACAACAATGGACAGAGTTGTTGTTCTGTTGAAAGAATCTATGTACATGAAGCGGTCTATGATGCATATGTTGACGCATTTGTAAAAGAAGTACAATCCTATACCATTGGAGATCCGGAAGCAGCAGGAACTTATATTGGCGCATTAACCAGAAAAGATCAGCCCGCTTTTTTAGCAGCACAAGTGGCTGATGCCCTTGCAAAAGGAGCTACAGTTCTTTGTGGAGGAAAGCAAATAGACAGAAAGGGATATTATTTTGAACCCACAGTAATCACTAATGTGACCCATGGCATGGACCTGATGCGGGAAGAATCTTTTGGACCCATTATTGGCATTATGAAAGTGGCATCTGACGCTGAAGCCATTCTTCTAATGAATGATACCAAATACGGTTTAACTGCAGCGGTATATTGCAATGACCAAGAAAGGGCTTTGACCATTCAAGCAGCCTTAGACGCTGGAACCGTGTATTGGAATTGTTGCGATAGGGTTAGTGCATCCCTACCTTGGAGTGGTAGAAAAAATAGTGGATTTGGCAGTACTTTATCACATGCTGGACTACGCGTCTTTACCAAACCAAAAGCTTATCATTTACGTGGTTAATGCGTATTAATCGTGTTAGGTGCTCTGCCATTTTATACGCTTCATAGTTTAGGCAGTTACCAAACATAAGTAGCTGCAGCACCTGCTGGTAATTTGGCTGGAATCATTTTACCATTGGCACTAATGACAAAGGATTGTTCCAGTTTACCATCGTTAAAAACCAATAAGACCTTTTTTCCATCCGGTCTTTTAAAAGCTACATTGGGTAAATCAGTTGGAAGATTTGATCCAATTCTAATGGAACCTGCAGGTACAAATTTAGAAGCCTGTGCTATAATATAATAAGCCACATTTCTAGAAACAGCAGCTTGTTGAATGGTTAATGCACCCAAACAATTGGTACATCCACCCGGTGTGTGGGGTTGGTATTGGGCATCAGCTGCCAAGTTCCATTCAAGTGCATTTTTACTCCAGTTGCGCATAGATCCAATGACTACATTTTTGATATGCCAACTAAAATCTCCTGCAAAATTGCTAGGACCACCCACCCATTGTTCCGTAAAATACAATTGCTTGTCTGGGTGTGCCTGATGCACTTTGGAGAGCGCGTCTATACTGCCACCGTACAAATGAAAAGCCGATCCATTGATAAAGGGTTTTGCTTTGGCATTGTTTAATATGCTGATGGGATAATCGGGACTATCGCAGTTATGGTCATAGAGAATGATTTTTGCTGTGATACCCGCTTTTTTAAAAGCTGGACCAAGGTGATTTGCAATAAAATTTGCTTGTTCCTCTGCCTGCATATCCAAACTGGGATTGTTCTTGGGATTTAGTGGTTCATTCTGTGGTGTAATGGCGTCAATCACAATGCCCAAGGATTTCATGGTCTGAATATATTTGACCAAGTATTGTGCATAGACTTGGTAACATTCTAGTTTCAATTTTCCTCCAATTGAATTGGCATTTGATTTCATCCAAACAGGCGCCGTCCAGGGTGTTGCCAAGATTTTAATCTTGGGTTGAATGGCAATAATTTCTTGCAAAACCGGAATCAAGTCTTTTAAATTTTGGCCCAAACTAAAATGTTTGAGTGCAAAATCTGTTTCACCCTTGGGAGGATCATCATAGGTAAATACTGTAGCGTCTAAGTCTGATGCTCCAACACTAATTCTTAGATAACTAATACCAATTCCTTTGCTGCTAAAGAGTTCTTGCAACAAACCATTACGCTGTTTCTGTGGTAATTGTTTAATCAATGCTGCAGAACCACCCGTAAGCGTGTAGCCAAATCCATCAATGCTTTGAAAATGTTCTTGCTCATTGATACTAATCAAAGGAATTAAACCCTGCATGTTTAATTCCTGCCATTGGATTTTTTGTTCCTTTAAAAGTGAGGACTGATCTGCTGTTGTAAGCCAATAGGTAACCGCTTTTTCTTTTTGTGCCCATGCACTCATAGATAAACTTAAACAACATAATAGGGTTCTGATTTTCATCTTATTTTTTTGAATTGAACTATATAAGCAGAAAAATATTTGCTGCTGTCTTTGTATTGGTCTTTGAAGAAAAGTCTGGCTTTCTTCCCCAACTTCAAACGAGTGTATCAATTTTGTTCCTCACCAAAATATATTACTATTCTCAACAAATTCCTTTTTATATTTATATACTTGACAAATTTAAGCCCCAACTATGCAAACACAACAACTGCATTTTCTGCGCAATGAATGGAAAACCAGAAAATCCAGTACTGGATTTTCTGCCAACGAAGCCCAACTAGTTACCCTATTTGGTTCCAGAGAATTGATTGGAATGCCTCAGATCTTTGAACACGTTGCAGCCTTATACCCTAACGCACAAATTGTTTCAAGTTCAACGGCAGGTGAGATTATTGATGAGGAAGTCTTTGATGATTCCGTGATTGTTACGGCTATGCAGTTTGAAAAAACCAAGGTCAGGGCTATTAAAACTGCTTTTGGTCAACAGCAAAATAGTTTTGAAACGGGTAAGTTTTTATACAAAAGTCTCAATGAGCCAGATTTGGCTGGTTTGTTTATTATTTCTGATGGCACCCAAATTAATGGAAGCGAATTAGTTAATGGATTGAACCAAGACAATGAAAAAAAGATTCCCATTACAGGTGGATTGGCTGGAGACGCAGCCCGTTTTACCAAGACCTTGGTGGGCTTGAATGAGCCAGCAAGTGAGGGAATTATTGTTGCAGTTGGTTTTTATGGGGCGGATATACAAATTGGCCATAGCTCCCTAGGGGGATGGGATGAGTTTGGTAAGGAACGCGTGATTACCAAGTCTGATAAGAACGTATTATATGAAATAGATGGAGATTCTGCTTTGGATTTGTACAAAGAGTACCTAGGCACTTATGCCGATGAACTACCAGGTTCTGCACTTTTGTTTCCACTTTCTCTAAGATTAGAGGGGTCTGACCAAACTTTGGTAAGGACCATTTTAAATGTAGACAATGTGAACAAAACCATGACTTTTGCAGGCAATCTACCAGAAGGTTCCAAAGTTAGATTTATGAAAGCCAATTTTGAAAAGCTGATTAAAGCTTCTTCTACTGCCGCTGAAAAATCTTTCCAAACTACAAAAGCACCAGATTTGGCCATTTTGATTAGCTGCGTGGGCAGAAAACTGATTTTACAGGAACGAACTGAAGATGAAGTAATAGTTGCCAAACAGATTTTTGGTTCGGATACTTGTATCACCGGTTTTTACTCTTATGGTGAGATTTCTCCTTTTAATACACTTTTTAAATGTGAATTACACAATCAGACCATGACCATCACCACATTTTCAGAGCTTTAAGAAATAATCCTATCTTCTAAACTTCCTCCAACTATGGGATACCACAGTATTTTAGAAAAACAAATCCGCAAATTACTCCCTGAAAACTTTCAGGTAGATACTGTGATGCAAGATCTTCTGAATAATATTAGCAGAAGTTATCAGGCATTTGATAGGGATAAACGTTTAGCGGATCATGCTTTTGAAATTAGTGAGCGGGAATACCAGAAAGTAAATTCAGACCTACAAGCACAAAACGATATTAGAAAAGCTTCTATTTTCAAATTAAAAGAAGCCATCAAGTCTTTAGACCCTACAAGGGCATTTGGTTTTGATGAAAAGGATGAAGATTTGATTAGCATTATTTCTTTCTTGGAAGAACAGATTGCTAGGTCCAAACAAATGGAAGCCGATTTAATCTTGGCTAAAGAAACCGCAGAAAAAGCATTGATGGCCAAAAGCGAGTTTCTCTCCATTATGAGTCATGAAATCAGGACTCCATTGAACGCCATTATTGGTACCAATAATTTATTACACTACCAAGACCCCCTTCCTTCCCAGAAAGAGCTTTTGAATGTAATGAAAATCTCTTCTGAAAACCTGCTTAGCCTAATCAATGATGTATTGGATTATGGCAAATTGGAAGAAGGAAAAATTATTTTGGCTGAAAGAGATATTAACCTCAAACAATTTATCAAAAATCTGCGTTCTGCTCATCGTTTGCGCGCCGAAGAACGTGGTAATAACCTGCGTTTGATGTTTGATGAAGACATTCCAGATTTTATTATTGGTGACGATATTAGATTGGGTCAAATACTTAATAACCTTATCTCAAATGCCATCAAGTTTACCAAAAAGGGCACAATCACTATAGAAGTATTATTGAATAGGATTGAGGAAGAATCTGTTTATGTAGACTTTGCCATTATTGATTCGGGTATTGGGATTCCTCCAGAAAAACAAGAATTGATTTTTGATAGATTTACGCAGGCCAATAACAATATCACCAGAGAATATGGCGGATCAGGCTTGGGACTAACCATTATTAAACTCTTGTTGAAATTGCAAAACAGTGATATTTCTCTAGAAAGTGAAGCAGACAAGGGGTCTAAATTCTTTTTCTCACTTTGCTTTAAGAAAAGTGATACTGTTGCTCAGGAAGAAAACAAGGCCATCCATACCGATGCACCAGATCTAAAAGGTCTAAATATTTTATTGGTTGAAGACGTTGAATTCAACATTATGGTGGCTGAAAAAATGTTACAGAACTGGAATGCCAAAGTAGCAATTGCTGGCAATGGACAGATTGCTGTTGAAAAAGCCAAGGCTTCTAAATTTGATATCATCCTAATGGATTTACAAATGCCTGTTATGGATGGATATACTGCAACAAAAGCCATTAGGGAATTTGACCAAGAAACACCAGTGATAGCACTCACGGCTTCTATTACCATTGATATACAAGGAAGGGCCACTGAGTTTGGTATGAATGATTGCATTACCAAACCTTTTAATCCTCGTGACCTATTTAGCATATTGCTAAATATGCAATCAAGGATAAATAACCCTAGAACCAACCTCTTTTTTTAAAGCTATACAACATATAGCCTGGAATCAGAACCATAAATGATACCGCAATAAAAAATCCATATTGGTTATGAAGGGTAGGTATGCGATCAAAGTTCATTCCAAAAATTCCTCCAATCACAGTGGCTGGTGCCAGTAAACAGGTTACAATGGCCATTACCTTCATTACTTCATTCATCTTCAAGTTTACATTACTCAAGTAAAGGTCCTGCAAGTTGATCATCATGTCTCGATAGTTCTCAGACAGATCTGTTGCCTGAATAATATGATCGTGTACGTCTTTGAAATACTTGGTGGTGCGCTCTTCTAACAAATCGCTATCACTTCTGATAAAACCATTGATCAAATCACGAACCGGAACTACATTGCGTTTGAGCACAATCATCTCTTTTCGTAGGTTATTGATATCTGGTAGGGAACCCATATTAGAAAAACGAATAATTTCTTCCTCTAGGTCTTCAATTCTTTCTCCCAATTGTTCCATCACCACATAGTAATGATCTACAATGGTATCTAATAATGCATAACAGAGATAATCGGGTTTGGATTGACGCAGTTTACTAGTAGGCATTCTTAGCTTCTCACGGAGCGTATCAAATAAATCACGCTGGGCATCATCTTGAAATGAGATTACATAATCCTTACCCAGTAAAATACTGATTTGTTCTGTTTCTACAGTGCTCGTTTCTATATTGAAATAAAGCATGTTTAACAAACAGAATAATACATTATCCATCTCGTCCATTTTGGGTCGCTGACCCACACTCAAGATATCTTCAACAATTAGGTAATGAATATTAAAATGACTGCAAATGGATTCCACTTCTTCTTTTCGAATACCCCCTACATTAATCCAGGTAAAATGACCATTGTCTTTATAGGGCAAACAATCACTAATTACGGGATGTTCCAATTCTGAAAAATGGTCTACTGAATAATCAAAAACATGGATATGTGGTGCGTGAACAGATTCGCGATGACCAGGAACCACCGGGTTAACATGGAACAATTCCCTGGTTCTTTCTAGATTATGCCCTTCCTTGGTTTTTGCAATCCTGCGATTTCTTTTGCTTGCCATTTCTTAAAGTTAAATCAAAGGGGTAATGTTGCCAAGACCATTCGAATGTTGGCATAACTAATTCTATCCGGAAGGTTTTCCTTTAATTGTTTCAGGCTATTAACACCATAGGTATCAATGGCTGCTTTGATCAAAGCTTGGTGCTGTCCAGATACAAAAGCGTCTAATTTTAAAGAACCTTTATTGATATAAAATGACAAGTGTTCTGCAATGGTATTGGTAGATAGGTTTCTGGCTTCTGCTATCTCTTCTATGGACAATCCCTTTTGGTAATATTCAAAGCTGAGTTTTTTGGTGTCCGTTTCTTTCTCCTTAACAGGTTTGGGCTTTTTCTCTTTCAACGGTCCTTTTAAGTGCATGCGCGTTGGCAGTTGACCAGCAATACAAAAATCCTGAACCGTTTCTAAAAATGCATTCCCATATTTCTCTATTTTAAAAGCACCAAATCCGGAGATATGCTGTAGGTCACTATGTTTGATGGGCAAATAAGTAGACAGTTCCATTAAAGTACTATCACTCAAAATAATATAGGGAGGAACATTTTCCTCCTGCGCAAATTGGGTTCTGCGTTTTTTAAGGTCTTCAAACAAAGCCTTCTCATAACTGGCTTTCTCATAGGTTTTGATAGGTTCTTTAACCTGTGCAGGTTGATTGGGCGCAGATAACATCACCTGTTCTCCATTGTATAAAACAGCCCTACTTTTTGCTGTCAATTGCAAAATGGGATATTCCCCACTGCTTTGTTGCAAATAGCCATCCTGAACCAATTCACGCAAATAATGTTGCCAGATCTCCTTGCTCAAATCCTTGCCCTTGCCAAAAACGCTCAAGCCCTTGTGTTCGGGTCTAATTTTTTCAGCCATACTGCCGCGTAAAACATCAATCACATAATTACCCCCAAAGCCCTCATTTAATCTAGTCACTGCACTAAGCAGTTTTTGGGCTGGTATGGTAGCGTCTATTAGTTCTGCTTTGTTTAAACAGGTATCACAATTGTCACAATGTTCCACTGTTTTTTCTCCAAAATAATTGAGGAGGTATTTTCTGCGGCAGCGTTTGGTTTCACAGAATTGCACCATCATTGCTAATTTCTGCATGAGTATGGCCGTCTGTTCTTCATTGCCTTCTACTTGGGCAAAACTGCGCAGCTTCATAACATCGCCCTGGCCATAAAATAAGATAGCTTCTGAATCCAACCCATCCCTACCGGCTCTCCCAGTTTCCTGGTAATAACCTTCTAGGTTTTTGGGTAGGTCTGCGTGTACCACAAAACGCACATTGCTTTTATTAATCCCCATACCAAAAGCAATGGTGGCAACCATAATGCGCACCTCATCTCTGAGAAATTGTTCCTGCCTGGTTTCTCTGGTCTCTCTGTCTAATCCTGCATGATAGGCAGCCGCATGAAAACCGTCATCGCATAGATCTTGTGCTAATTTTTCTGTTGCCGCCCTGCTCAAACAATAAATAATCCCTGCGTCTTCTTGGTGTTCCTGCAAATAAGCCACTAACTCACCGTAATAACCCTGTTTTGGTTTTACTGTATAGCGAATATTGGGTCTGTTAAAACTATTTTCAAAAACTGGGCAATCTTCTAAGTGTAACTGGGCAATAATATCATCACGGGTTAAAGCATCGGCCGTAGCCGTGAGTGCAATCAGGGGTGTATTGGGAAAATAATTTTTGAGCTCGCGCAAAACCCGATACTCTGGTCTAAAATCATGACCCCATTGACTAATACAATGTGCTTCATCAATGGCAAACAAAGAAACTTGAACGTTTTGTAAAAATTTGAGAAACTGTTTATCGGCTCCTACCAATCGTTCTGGTGCAACATAGAGCAGTTTCAGTTCATTGTTCCAAACCTGTTGACTAATGGCAGTTTGTTCTGCTGCAGAGAGCGTACTGTTTAGAAAAGCCGCTTTAACCCCACTTACCAATAGTGCATCCACTTGGTCTTTCATGAGCGCAATTAAGGGACTGACCACTACGGTTAGGCCCGGCAAACAAAGTGCCGGCACTTGGTAGCAAAGACTTTTACCCCCACCCGTAGGCATGAGTACCATGGCATCACCACCATCCAAAACTTGGTGAATGATGGCTTCCTGGTTATTCCTGAAACTATTGTATCCAAAAATGTTAGCGAGTACCTGCTCAGGCAATGCAATTAGTGACATGAGTTATTGTAATTCCCTGATCCAAATATTACGGTAGCTGATGGGATTGCCACCATCTTTTCCATGGTCTTGTAAAACAAGCGTTTCTTTTTCTTTGTGAGCCGTGTATTTGGGTTGTCCAATCCACTCTGTACCACCCTTAATGGCAACATGGTTCTGCACCAAGACGCCATTATGCAATACAGTGATATAAGCTGGTGTTTGCAAATTACCATCGGCATAAAATTGGGGTGCTGTAAACACCACATCATATACCTGCCATTCTCCTGGTTTGCGGCTAGCGTTTACCAAGGGAATATGTTGTTTGTACATACTTCCTGCTTGACCATTTACATAGGTTGGATTCTCATAAGAATCCAATACTTGTAATTCATATCTACCCATAAAGAAAATACCACTATTACCCCTACTCTGACTTGATCCTGCAATGGCCGTTGGTTCGCGCCATTCAATATGTAGTTGTATAGATCCAAATGCTTGTTTGCTTTCTAAATTTCCTGTTCCTTTAACAACAGTAGTAGCGCCGTCTTTATCAATTTTCCAAGTGGGCGCTCCACCGTTTTCTTTTTGCCAGGCATTTAGGTCCTTGCCATTCATGAGCACTATGGCATCCGATGGCGCTTCCCCTACTAGTTTACCGGGTGTTACTTTAGCAGGAACGGGTTCCCAGATCTCTGTTTTAGCCGCTTCTTTTTCCCTAGCAGACTGGACGGCTTTTTTCTCAGCATCTGTTTGGGCTTGGACCATTGACATAGTTGCTAAAGCCATAAAGGCTGTAATAGTCAGGAGGATTTTCTTATCTAGCATAACTTGAATTGTGCCAAAAATTAAGAAGATTTTCCCATATGGGCTCATCAAACTATTTGAGTAGTGCAGGATGGAATTTCTTTTCTCCTATTTTGAGTGCAATGGGTAAGATATTTTGTTTGGGGGGCAATGGACAAGTTGCATGCACTGTAAAAGCACAGGGTGGGTTAAAAGCCTTATTAAAGTCTATAACCGTATGGCCTGTTGCATCTGGTTTTGGAACATACATAAACCTGCCCGTAGGATAGGTTTCTTTTTCATTGGTGGCGTCTCCAAAAATCACAAACAGTTCATCACCTCCTTCATCCAAAGCATCCAATTTGTAAGTAACACCATTGATTTGAAAGACCAATCTACCCGGTGTTTCTTGTGCCATTGTTTGACCCAGTACATTGGTGATCATTAATTTGTTGGAAATTGGTTTCTCCAAAACCGCATCCAAACGGTATTTGGCATCAATGGGATAATAGGGAACGGATGTGAATTTTTTCAAAGCGGGTGCATTCAAATCGCGCAAGCGAATCCCTATTTTTTCTTCTCTTTTAATCAGGTTCCACCGCAATGATCCCAGCGAAATTTGCGGAAATTCATTGGAATACTGGGAATACAAAATAGCATCCTGAATTAAACTGTCTTTGATTTTGGTAGCAACGCTTTTTTGAGAAACCCATAAAACACTGTCCCCTTCAAAATAAAAAGTCCCTGCACTGGCGGGCATGTCTTTGTGTTGATAAATAAGTGCATTGGTCTTAGCGGCACCAAATGAATTCCTACCCGAGTTCAACCATAGCAAACCCACCAAGTTCACCCAACCATTGGGTGCTTTTAGGTCTTGAATTCTTTTTTGATGCCAAGCCACAATACTGTCTTGATAGGTAACTGGTTTTTGGGCAGACAAAATAGCTGGAACCATCAAAATTATCAAAAGACTATAGTTAACAATGCGTTTCATTTGCTTTATTTGAGTGGCAAAATAAAGGAAAAATTATTAGTGCACCAATTCAATAGGATAAAGATTGGCTACATCAGCGCTGTCAACTGTTTACTCAATTGCTGGAAGCGATAGAAAGCAGTTTGGTACAAAATGGTATTGGTGGCATTGGGTTTAACCATTTTATGGGTTATTATTGGAAATTGGATGGTTGGAAATGCTGTTTTTAATCCAATTAATACAGCACCTCTTGCGGAGGCATCCCCATCTCCATTCAATGCTACCGGAAGCTCAAACAAGTCTGCCAACATTTGCAACCAAGTTTGGTTTTGGATAAATCCACCACTGGCTATAATTTTTTGGGGTCTATTGGTTAATGGTAGGGTTTGGGCAATGGCGTATAAATTAAAGAGTACGGCTTCCATAGCCGCGCGTACAAAATGTGCCTGACCATGCTTTGGACCAATGCCAAAAAAAACAGCTTTTGCTGCTTCCTTCCAAATAGGGGCCCTTTCTCCCAAGAGATAAGGCAAAACGGTTAAGCCATCCGATCCAATGGGTAATTGAGCAGCTTGCTGAAAAAAATCAGCGCTATTGCCTGGGTATAGAAACAGATCAGTTTGCATCCAATCCAGTAAATAGGCGCCATTTTTAGAAGCACCACCCACCAAGTATTGATCCTTGCAAATGGGATAACAAAAACTACGCATGGTTGCATCCAAATGAACTTGATTTTGGATAATCCTTACGGCAGCGCTGGTGCCAATAGTAACAGCCAAGACCTGATTATCCAAAGCACCAGAGCCCCAGTTGGCCATGGCTCCATCACTTGAACCAATGGAAATTTTGGTGGCTTGATTGATAGAAAATAGATTGTCTTTAGTGGGAGTAAGAACAGTACTAGCGTCTTGAATTTCCGGTAACTGCTGGCGCGATATGGATGCCATTTTTAATGCGGCATAATTCCAATCAAGGGTATGAAGATTTAAAAGACCAGTAGCCGCAGCTACTGCATGATCCACCAACCAAACCCCTGTTAAATGGAATAAAATATATTCCTTGATGCCTACAAACTTGGATGCCGCTTTAAAAATATTTGTTTGATTTTCTTTTAGCCATTTGATTTTACAGAGTGGCAACATAGCGTGCATGGGAACACCACTTGTTTGATACCAATCCTTAATAGTGCGCTCATTTCTGAAATCATTGGCTATGCTTGCTGCGCGATTGTCTGACCAAATGATAGATTTGGTCAATGGATGGCCCAGGGCATCTACGGCCATCACACTATGCATGGCGGTACTAAATCCAATCAGGGCAGGACTTGCATGCAAAGAATGGATGATCTCTGTGAAACATTCTTTTATTGCATGCAATATTGTTACAGGATCCTGTTCCGCATATCCGTTTTGTTCTTGTAATGTTGGATAAGTTTTTTGAGCCCGGGCCAATACTTGACCACTAGCATCAAAAGCTAGGGCCTTTGCAGATCCTGTTCCAATATCAATACCCAGGTAATATTGCATGGCCAAAAATTAGTCGTTTGCTTTTACCACGGCGTGACCACCAAATTCATTTCTTAAGGCAGCCACTACTTTACCAGAAAAAGTATTTTCCATTTGAGACCGGTAGCGCATCATCAAAGAAAGTGCTATCACAGGAGTTGGAACACCCAGATCCAACGCCGTATCCAAGGTCCATTTACCTTCTCCAGAACTATTCATGACACCCTTAATGGCGTCTAAACCCGGATCTTTTTGAAAGGCATTTTCTGTTAACTCCATCAACCAACCCCTGATCACTGAGCCATTGTTGAATAAATGCGCTAGGGCTTCAAAATCAAACTGGTAGTTAGAGCGATGTAAGACTTCAAAGCCTTCGGCAATGGATTGCATCATCCCGTATTCAATACCGTTATGAATCATTTTGGCAAAATGTCCGCTACCAGAGGGGCCAGTATACAAAGAGCCTCCTTCAACAGAAATGGCGTTCAATATTGGTTTCACCACTTGATAGGCATCTGGATTACCCCCAATCATGGTGCAAGCTCCTTGCAAAGCACCGCTGGTGCCGCCACTGGTGCCACAGTCTAAATAGTCAATTCCCATTGCTGCTAGTGCTTCCTGTCTGCGAATACTGTCTTTATAAAAAGAATTACCTCCGTCAATCAAGATGGCTCCTTTTTCCAAACCAGGTGTAAGTTGTTCTATAACAGTGTCTATAATGGGACCCGCAGGAATCATTAACCAAATGATTTGTTGTCCGGTAAAGCCAGTACAAAGGTTTTCTAGATTGGCAGCGGGTTGCATTCCTGCTGCTGCTGCTTTTTGAACCAAGGCAGCATCTTGGTCAAATGCAATGACTTTAAAACCTTTTGACAAGATATTCAATCCTACATTAAAACCCATTTTACCCAATCCTATAATGGCTATTTGCATTTGTGAAAGTTGAATTTGATTAAAATCTCTTCAAACTTAAAACTAATAAAAATTAAGGGCATTCCTTTTGAACCTTGCTAGACTCAGATGTTTTAATTTTAATGCATCATGAAAGCGGCCAGTATACAAGAAATCAAAGTTGAATTGCAAGCAACCAATCTAGTTAGACTCAGAGAGCTCTGTTTGCAGTTAGCCAAATTCAAAAAAGAAAATAAGGAATTGCTTACTTACCTTCTTTTTGAATCGCATGATCAAGATGCCTATATAGCAGAAATTAAGGAAGAAATTAATGAAGGATTTTTGGAATTACCCAAGTCCAATATTTATTTGACCAAGAAATCCTTACGCAAGATTTTACGCATTGCTGGTAAACATATCAAGTATATGGGAAGCAAACAGGGAGAAGCGCAAGTACTGCTTCATTTTTGCCAAAAGCTAAAAGCATCAGGTATTGCTTATCACAGATATCCCGTTCTGAATAACCTCTATCAGATGCAGTTGAAAAAAGTAAATAAAGCCATTGATGGCATGCACGAGGATGAACAGTATGATTATGTTAAAGAGATGGAAGCCCTTTAAACAATAACCATCGCGCTAGCTTTTAAGACTCTTGGTCAAAATAAAGTTTGTAAAAATGTTTGCCGCTAAATTCGTCAAAACCCTTTTCTATCAGGTCTTTGCGGCCATGGATATAGACATGAAAGTTCTTATCTAGTTTTAAAATACTCTTGAAAACGCGTTCCTGTTTTTTCACGGCTTTTAAATGAATATCAAACTCGTCATCAATATTTACCTGACGCGCTATTTCATAAGTCTGCTTATACTGGGTAAAAGTTTCAATCATTTCTGGATGATGCAAAACCTCTTCTGCAAACTCCTCCATTTTAAAAGACTCTTTGTTTTTAAAATAGTCCATGCTCCTATTGAGCAGGTCTATCTGGTCTGATTTGTTTACCTCAAATTTTTCCTGAAGTTCATTGCTGATAAATAGTTTGCACATACCCATTGCCGCATCAGTATGATAATAACTATTGGCACTTGGTGCAACTTGTAAAAAATCTTTGATCCAATACTGGGCGTCTTGTTGTTTGTTGGTATTGTCTACCACGCAAACCACATAGCCCTCTGACTGGTTTTTTCTAAAGATCAAACAACCTTTGTCCAATTTATTGATGTTCACGACGTCTTCTGCAATTACCTCCCAACTCTGTCCATGAGGGAATACTTTTAGAAAAGTCTCCTTGGATTCACTCTTGAAAATGCCAATGGCGTCTACATATTCGCTTCCAAAAGGAACATTACTAAAATGCGCCAAATACATTTCTCCTTCCTTGACCTTGCTATGGGTGCTTTTGCTATATAGGAACTGGGCTATCAGTACAGATTGTTTGGAAAACAGCTTATTGTCTTCAAAAATGGTTGTCACATATTGGTATACTTCATTGAGATCCAAGCTACTAATATGGGTAAAATGATACTGTTCTTGCTCATTAAAAGCACCTAAAAAGTATTTTGTAAGCAGGCCTTGCACAATGGAATCATTGAGGGTCAAAGGGTTGACCGAAAGCCCCAAATCCTCGCCCCTGCTTGGATTTCCCACTTTGTGGACTATTACCTGATTCAAGTGAACGCTGTCTATCCCTGTCATGATGCAGCGAAGATATTTAAAGGAAATTCGTTTTTCGGCCATAAATAGCGCACCTTTACAATAATATTTACTGGCGTGCCCAAATTGGGACTGCTTTCTACCTCATTAAACCGTTATTCGATTATGTACACCCAGATTTGGAGCAAATACCTGCCGATTATCAAAATTTTGTTGAAGCGTTCTGCCAATGGTAACCAAACCCTTGACTTGAACCGTATTGATTTTGAGCGTGCCGGTAGCGGACGCAAAGCAGGTTATAAGTTTCTAATTGAACTTAATAATGGCAGAACCCTGAATGTTTTAAGCGGGATTCCTTTGGCCAAAGACTTGGCCGATGTGTTATTAGCTGATACTGGTATCCGTGAAATTTTAAACAAAGGCCATTATGAAATTGCCTTGAATACTCGTTTCCAAGTCAGCATTAAGAATGTGACACCAGCGGACCATGTTCCTGCTGAACCAAAAGAAGATTAGTTCTTCCCCTGGCGAAGTCAAAATTAAAAAGTCAAAAGTCAAAATTAATACGTCAAAAAAGTTTTAAAATAGTTCACCCGTTTTTCATTCAGAGAAACGGGTAATTTTTTTTACAGTCACATGGTACTATTTTATCAATTGTGTAACTGATGGATAAGTTGAGGTGCACCCCACTTATCCATCAGTTCTCACTTCTCATTCCTCACTCCTCTCTTCACTCTTATCTTTTATCTTTTCCCTTAAAGTGTAGCCATATCAATCACAAACCTATATTTCACATCGCTCTTGATTACGCGCTCATAAGCTTCATTGATGTCTTTCATAGCCACCATTTCAATATCAGAAACAATATTGTGCTCGGCGCAGTAGTCCAGCATTTCTTGGGTTTCTTTGATGCCCCCAATCATGGAACCAATAATGCCCCTGCGTTTGCCTACTAATTGAAAAGCAGAAATTTTGCTATCCTCAGGAGGTAGACCAACTACTAGCATTTTACCGTTAACGCTTAACAGGTTTAAGTACATATTCACGTCATGCGGTGCTGCAACGGTGTTGAGGATGAAGTCAAAACTATTGGCGGCTTTGGCAATGGCTTCCTTATCTGTAGACAATAAGAAATGAGTGGAACCTAATGCTTTTGCATCGGCTTCTTTAGAGGGGCTAGTGCTGATCATGGTTACTTCGGCACCAAAACTGGCGGCAAATTTAACGCCCATATGACCCAATCCACCCAGACCCAATACGGCTACTTTATGACCCTTACCCACACCTGCATAACGCAATGGGGACCAGGTTGTAATACCGGCGCAAAGCAGGGGAGCTACAGCTGCTAATTGCTCTGTCTTAAATTTTCCTACGTGTAAAGTATAGTGTTCGTCAACCACAATTTGATTGGAATAACCACCATAGGTTGGGGTCTTACCGTCGCGCTCGTAACCATTATAGGTTCCTGTCATTCCTTCATCACAATATTGTTCCAGGTCATCTTTGCAGCAAGAACATTTTCTGCAAGAATCTACAAAAACACCTACTCCTGCTAAATCTCCCACTTTGAATTTGGTAACAGCAGCACCTACTTGTGATACCCTACCCACAATTTCGTGACCAGGCACAATAGGATAAATAGAAGGCCCCCATTCACTGCGGGCCATATGAATGTCTGAATGACAAACGCCACAATATAGAATGTCTACTAAAACGTCTTTATCGCCAACGGTCCTTCTGCTAATGTCTAAAGGTGCCAAAGCTGTGGTTTTGTCTAAAGCTGCATAAGATTTTACTGCTATCATATTGTTATTTTGAGTGTTTGAAATTAAGTGATAAATTGCCAAGACCGCAAAAGAGTAGCAAATAACAAATTCTATACTAGAATGTTGTAAGATTTTACGAAATCGATTTTGAAAAAATTTTTCTCATCATAGAGAAGCTTTCTAATTTAAAAAAACTATGATAACTTTAAGCTATGCGTCACCAACAAAAAAAGAAAACCAATTGGTATCCTTTGATTACCATTTTCCTTGCCTTGAGCATTGTAGTTGGCTTTTATGTTAAAACAACTTATTTCACACCCAAAGAAGTAATTGTAGAAGTAGACGAAACCAAGAAAACAATCAGTACTACTCCTAGTACGGAAATTTCAAAGAACGCAAGTATTACCGATAAGAACCTTAACTATAGAAAGAATTGGAAAGAATTTATTTATATATCGCCATTACACAAAGACGTGGAATTTACGCTCACAGAAGATGAAATGGTTACTAATCTAACCATTCCAGTTGTAAACAAAACAGCGTATCCTATTGAATCCATGACCATCAAAGTGTTCTATATTAATCCTAGCAATCGCAATACGGTAGACATAAGAGAATTTGAGATCAAGAATATTCAACCCAATAATAGAATCAGTTTTAAAGGACCAGAAAATAGTATCAAGGGAGTAACAGTAATTTGTGATATTATCAAGATAAGATCTAATAATTTTAGTTTTTGCTATGATCAGGATTTGCTGAAAGATTCACAAGTGAAGGGTGGTTTCAGTGGAGACCCCAATGACCCATGGCATTGTAAATGATTGCTTTATAATAAACCACCCTGCTACTATGAGAAAGTTCTCCTTGCTTTTTGCTGCCCTGCAGCTAAGCTTGCTTTGCTTACAAGCACAAGTTCAAATCAGTTCCTTATTAACAGAAAACAAAATCAATCCCATTGGTTTGGGTAGCACAGCACCAAGGTTTAGTTGGAAAATTATTTCTGACAAACGCAGTACGGTTCAAACCGCTTATGAAATCAAACTTTTTGCGGAAAAGGATAAAAGCGCCAACTGGAATACGGGCAAGGTAAATTCCAATCAAAGTGTACAAGTTGCTTATAGCGGACCCGCACTCAAGAGCAATACCAAATATATATGGCAGGTACGCAGTTGGGATCAAGGCGGAATCCCCTCCGTTTGGAGTAGTCCGGCTAGTTTCCAAACTGGTCTTTTGCAAATCTCTGATTGGACCGCACAGTGGATTAGTGCTGGTTTCAAGGAAGACACTATTCAAAGACCAAGTCAATTATTTAGAACTGGTTTCAATTTGAAAAAAACAGTGCAATCGGCCACAGCCTATATAACTGTTCATGGCATGTATGAAGCAAGCATTAATGGTCAGCGCATGGGCGATGCCTATCTTACTCCAGGCTGGACTTCTTACAATAAAAGATTACAATACCAAGCATATGATGTTACAAGTTTGTTGGCCAAGGGCGATAATGCCATTGGGGTTACCATTGGGAATGGCTGGTTCCGTGGTAATTTGGCTTGGGGCAATAACTTTAATATTTATGGCAAAGAATTGGCTTTGTTGATGCAGGTAAATATTGTCTATTCTGATGGTAGTAAAGAAACTATAGGAACCAATCCCAATTGGAAATCTGATACTGGTGCTATTCAATCTGTTGAGATCTATCATGGTGAAACTTACGATGCTAGAAAAGAACCCTTGGGTTGGACCAGGGCAGGTTATTCAGACAAGGAATGGAAGGGCGTAAGTCTTGCCAATATTTCCATGAAAGAAATTGTTGCCACAGAAAACGAACCCGTAAAAAAACAAGAGACTTTCTCAGCTTTGAAAATCTTTACCACACCCAAGGGTGAACAGGTCATTGATTTTGGACAGAACCTTGTGGGTTGGGTAGTGATCAAGGCACGCGGAAAAGCCGGTGATCAAATCACGGTTTCACACGCAGAAGTTTTGGATAAATATGGTAATTTTTACACCGAGAATCTACGAGCCGCCAAGTGTCAAAACAATTATATTTTAAAAGGGGGCGGGGAAGAAATTTTTGAACCACATTTTACCTGGCAAGGTTTTAGGTATGCCAAGATTGAAGGTTATCCAGGCAAACTGACTGCAGCAGATATTAGTGCAGTGGCTTTATATTCAGATATGTCACTCACCGGATCATTTGAATCATCTCATCCACTGATTAACCAATTACAACACAATATTCAGTGGGGTCAGAATGGTAATTTTCTTGACGTACCTACGGATTGTCCGCAACGTGATGAGCGTTTGGGTTGGACAGGGGATGCACAAGCATTTTCAAGAACCGCTTCTTTTAATAGAAACGTGAATAGCTTTTTTGCCAAATGGTTAAAAGACGTAGCGGCTGATCAATTACCCAATGGTAGTGTACCCTTTGTGATTCCCAATGTATTGGGAGCTAGCTCTGCTGGTGCCACTGGCTGGGCCGATGTGGCTACCATTATTCCTTGGAATATGTACTTGGCTTATGGAGACAAACGGATTTTAGAAGACCAATATCCCAGCATGAAAGCCTGGTTGGGGTATATGCAAAAAGAAAGCAAAAACAATTTGTGGAATACTGGTTTTCATTTTGGTGACTGGTTATTCTATAGACCATTTGATGACAATGACGGACGTTCTGCCGTTACCGATAAATATTTAATAGCCCAGTGTTTCTATGCACATACAACGCAACTCTTAATCAATGCAGCAAAAGTCTTAGGCAAGACAGAAGACCTTCCCGCCTATGAAAAACTCTTGGCAGAAGTAAAAGCAGCCTTTATTAGAGAATACGTTACACCCAATGGCCGTTTGGTTTCTTCTACTCAAACAGCGTATGTTTTGGCATTGAATTTTGACATGCTGCCAGAAAAGCTCCGAGCGCAAGCGGCAGAGAAATTGGTAGAGAATGTAAAAAGTTATGGCAATCATTTGACCACAGGATTTTTAGGAACACCTTATCTCTGTGAAGTGTTAACGCGTTTTGGACATACTGCAACGGCCTATGAATTATTATTACAAGAATCCTATCCCTCTTGGTTATATCCAGTGAAAATGGGCGCTACTACTATTTGGGAAAGATGGAATGGTATTAGAACCGATAGCAGTTTTGAACCCGCTTCCATGAATAGTTTCAACCACTATGCTTACGGAGCCATTGGAGACTGGATGTATAGATCTGTAGTAGGATTAGATACTTATGAAGATGGCGTGGGCTATCAGCATAGCAAAATCCAGCCCCATTTGGGTAAGGGTCTTACCCATGCATCTGCCAGTTTGGAAACCTACTATGGCAAACTGTCTTCAGGTTGGAAAATAGGCAATGGCATCATTGAGTGGAAAGCCACTATTCCAGGCAATACTAGAACAACGGTTATCTTACCAGCCGCCTCTTTAGATGATATCAAAGAGAATGGCAATACACTAGATACTAATTACAAAGCTGTAAAAAATGCCGATGGCACTGTCACTTTAGAATTAGGTTCTGGGGAATATCAATTCCAAATAAAACAAGCGGTTAAATAAAGCAACCTACTTATGAATTACTGGAAAAAAACCATCGCAGCGCTGCTGTTGTTTTGCTGCGCGATGCCTTTTGTAAGCAAGACCCAAGTAACAGATCTAGAACACAAACAATGGCCAGCGTATTGGATTGGTTTACCCAATGCAGGAGATGGTTATGGCGTTTATTTGTTTAGAAAAGAACTGAACATAAATAATCTAGTGAGCAAATTTCTAGTGCATGTTACGGCCGATAACAGATACAAATTGTTTGTGAATGGGCAATTGGTTTCTATTGGTCCGGCTAGAAGCGATATCCAACACTGGAATTATGCCACCTTAGATCTTGCGCCTTATTTAAAACAGGGAAAGAATCATATTGCTGCAAAAGTTTGGAATGAGGGCGCATACACTCCAGAAGCGCAGATCAGTTTTCATACCGCTTTTTTAATACAGGGCGATGGGGATCAAGCATCATTAATTAATTCCAATAATAGTTGGTGGTGCAAACAGGATAGTGCTTATAGTCCGCTACCCGTTACTATGAGAACCTATTATGTAGCAGGCCCTGGAGAATCCATAGATTTCAACAAACAAGTCAAGGGCTGGGAAATAGGAGCATTGGATACAATGCAATGGATGCATGCCGTAAAGATTAGAAATGCCATTCCAAAAAACATTTATAAACTAGATATGCCAGTTGGATGGGCATTGATGCCTACAACGCTACCTGAAATGGCTTATGTTCCTCAACGTTTTTCTACTGTTAAAAGAGAAGGCGGTCTATCAATACCCACCAGTTTTCCTGCAACTAAAACAACACTGACCATTCCTGTCAATATTAGTATCAGCATATTATTGGACCAAGGTTCCTTGACCAATGCCTATCCTGTTTTAGAATTTGCCAAAGGAAAATCCGCTTCTATTAAATTGGGTTATGCAGAAGCATTGTTTACCCAGTATCCGCAAAAAGGCAATAGGAATGAAGTGGATGGAAAAACATTTATTGGAAGAGAAGACCAATTAATTTCTGATGGCACTGAGGGCCAGGTTTTTAGTGCATTGCAGTTCAGGACTTTTAGATATTTATTGTTAACGGTGACCACTAAAAATGAAGCTTTAGAAATCAAGGATCTTTATAGTTATTTTACGGGTTATCCATTTGAACGCAAAGCAAAGTTTGAGGCAAATAATCCCCTCTATAATCAGATCTTGGATATTGGTTGGCGCACGGCCAGACTTTGTGCTTGGGAAACTTATATGGATTGTCCCTATTATGAGCAGTTACAATACATTGGTGACGCGCGTATTCAGGCAATGGTTTCTTTGTATAATACGGGTGATGACCGATTGGTGCGCAATGCCTTGACCCAAATGGACAATTCTCGCATTTCAGAAGGACTCACGTATAGTAGGCATCCATCTCATACGCCACAATTAATCCCAACATTCTCTTTATGGTATATTGCCATGTTACGCGATTATTGGATTTATGGAAAGGATGAAAAATTTGTTCGGGAAAAATTAGTAGGTACTCGTGCTATTCTGGATTATTATAGCAAGTACCAACAAGCAGACCATCGCTTAAAAGAATTACCTTATTGGAATTTCACAGACTGGTGTACCACCAAGGGTTGGGATGGGGGAAGAGCCCCAATTGGTCAAGACGGTTCATCCGCAGTGGTAGATTTTTTATACCTCTATACCTTACAACAGGCCGCATCAATGGAACAAGCTATTGGTATGTCCGCCTATGCTTCCAGTTATCAAGAAACCATCCAAGAATTACAAAATGCTATTCGCAAAAAATATTGGAACCCATCCAAACAACTATTTGCAGATAGGTCAGAACAGGATTTGTATTCTCAGCACGCCAATACACTGGCTATACTTACTGGTACTGTAAAAGGTGAGGCGGCCAAAGAGCTAGGAGAAAAAATCATGCAAGACAAAAACTTAACAGAAGCCACCATCTTTTTTAAATACTATGTCTACCAAGCCTTGGTAGTTGCCGGCTATGGCGATGGTTATCTAGATTGGTTAGGCATCTGGAAAGAAAATATTCAGCAGGGGCTAACCACCTGGGCCGAGATTTCTGACATCAATAATGCAAGATCTGATTGTCATGCTTGGGGCGCTAGTCCCAATATTGAATTCTTTAGAACAGTATTAGGGATTGATAGTGATGCACCCGGTTTTAAAAAGATAAAAATCATTCCGCACTTAGGCAAGGAAACCAAGATTAGCGGAAGCATACCACACCCCTCAGGCACCATCAGCGCCAGTTACCAATTGCAAAATGGCAAATGGGATATTAGCATTGAACTTCCAATGAATACAAGTGGTTATTTAGAGTGGAAAGGAGAAAAAAAACCGCTTGTAGCAGGTAGGAACCAACTACATTTTTAACTTTTTTCAAACACTAACTTACCGTTAATACACCCTTTTTTTGGGTCAAAAATTGGGTGTATTAACCCCCCTTCTGAGTTTGCAAGATTCAGATGGCGTTTGTAATTTAATGTTGCATTGGCGTCCCTGGCTAATGGATCATTAGAAGAACCGCCATGCCAGATATCAATAAATCAGATCAAATTATACAAATAAGTAGAGACTTATTTTTTGTCTTGAGGGGAATCTGGATTTTAATTGTCTTCTACGTTTTAGCAATTTTTGCATTTCTATTTTTCCCACAAGGAACAGATGTCTTACTGCTTTTACTTGAAAATAGTTTTCAAGTGGGTAATCCGGTTTCGCTATTTTTTTTAATGTTAGGCGTATGCTTCTGGTCAGTCTCTTCTGAATTTTGTTGTAGAATGCTTTTATACATGACAGATAATTCTGGTCATTCACTTTCAGTTGCATCTGTAAAATCAAGAAAAGCATTACAAGTTTTACTTGCAAAATGCTGCTTATACATTCCCTTAATTATCTTGGCCCTAGGATTAGTTAAAGCATACTTTCAAAATCAATCTGACAACCATTTTCCATTAGGCATTTTGTTGATGCTGCTCATTTTTTTAGCCGCTTTATGTTGGTTGTTCTATCAATTGTATCATGCCAAAAGAAAATATACAATTTTTAGAAAATGGATGCACCTTTCGGCTCAAGAAGAATATTGGACGGGTAAACTCTATGGCATTTTTAACCAATATAGAATTGATCTTCCCTATGATAAATATTGGGAAAATCCTACCGTATATCAGGAGAACCTACAGATCTACAAGGACCTTCCAAGAGAAACACCCCTTGCAAATGGATCTTTTATTCCTGCTGGATTTGTCTTATTAGAGCATGGAACTTACCATCAACCATATCTAACCCAAACTTGGGTCTATCAAATTCCCTTGCGTTTTTACAATGGTTTACTAAAACAGTTCTTTTTACTTTGTTCCATTTCCTTTTTGTTGATGATTGTCTTTTCGCTACTTTCTTTAAAGGCTTATTCTTTTATAGGAGCAGCCGCTTTGGTTTGTTTTAGTTTTGGTTGTTGGCAATTGGTCTATGTCTTTCTGAATTTTTTAGACAGGGCACAACCTCTAAATAATATTAAAATCCCATATAGATTCTTGGTCGTTTTTTGGATCCTATTTTGTTCTTATATCAACCAAGACCATCCTATTAGAATTCAACATAAAAAAAATATACCTTATCGTCCAAGTGTTTTTGTTCATTTTGAATCATGGGCTAAACATATAGAAAGCGAATCAAAACAAGACAGTATTCCTATTTATCTAATTGCAGCTGAAGGCGGTGCTTTGAGAACAGGCGCTTTTACGGCAATGGTTCTTTCAAAACTAGCAGACCTAGATTCCAATTTTTCCAAAAGAGTGTATGCTTACAGCACGGTATCAGGCGGAAGTCTTGGTGCAGGATTTTTTCAAAGTATAGAAGGATTAAATAATTGGCCAAACCATACCTATAGTTTGGCTAGCAAACAGTTTTTTGAAATGGATTTTCTTTCTGCCGTTACCGGAAAATTGGTTTTTGCAGAGCTATTACAGTGCTTGATTCCTTGGCATCTTCCAAGATTGGATAGAGCCATTACCTTGGAAAAATTATGGGAAATAGGTTGGGCAAATACCATTTCTGCCAATAGAAGCAGCAATTATTTTGAATATCCCATACCTGCTTCTGAAAATGACCCTGCTATTTTATTTCAAACCGTTGAGGTAGAAACCGGCATTCCCTGTATTTGGAGCAACCTGAATTTACAAGGAGCTATACCACTTTCAGCAATCCGAGACTTAGGTAGCCGTTACAATAAATCTTTGGCAATGAGTACCGCTATCAATCTTAGTGCCCGGTTTCCCTTGCTTTCACCTGCCGCCATGTTTGATACAAATATAGGCAGCAGGAATATTAGAAGACATTATGTTGATGGTGGCTATTTTGAAAATAGTGGTCAGGAAACGTTGCTTCAATTAATACAATCATTGCCTTTTGAAAAACATCCTAGGTTAGTTCCAAGAGTACTATGTTTTAATTTTTCCGAAACCGATAGCAGTTGGAACAAGGGCATTCATATTGTGAATGAAGTAACAGAAATCATAACAGGCATTTATCAAACAAGGAATGCTAGAACCAAACTGGCCAGTTATGAACTAAATCAATACTGCTTGGAAAGATTTGGCAAAGGCCATTTATTACAGTTAGCGCTCAATATTAACAACAAACAATTACCCATGAATTGGGTACTCTCCCATACAGCCATGCAAAGAGTAGACTTCTATTGCAACAACCTACTGCAAGATATCATTCCTTTTGTTTCATTAAAAAATCAACCACTATGAAAACCATTGTCATTTTGCTTAGTCTATTTTTCTTTTTGCTTTTTAGTTCCTGTGCAGGCGTAAAAATCTACAGTGACCAAGAACTTACTAAGGCTTCAGCTATCCGGTTTCATTATCCAAAACCATTTTTGTTAGTGGAGAAAAATTCCAACGCCAACGGAGGAAAAAAAGCAAGTATTGTATTCTTACCAGATTTATCGGAAGCATTTTATGCCAAGACCAAATCAGGGTTTGGCCAAAGCGATTTAAAAATGGTTTTTGAAAACGGCTCTTTGGCTTCTTATGGTATAGGTACTGATGCTAAAATACCAGAAACTATCACTGCTTTGAGCGCTGCATTGAATTCGGGTTTAAAGTTCTTACCCAATTTGAACGCAGAGGAGAAACCCTTAAAAGCTGGGGAACCAGATTTTGAATTGTACGCCATCCTGATCATTGACGGCAAGTTGTCTCTGCGCAAATTAGAAGTGAAATAAAATAGTTTGCAACTATTGCAACCTATTTTCAAATTTTGCAAGAACAGGAAGTTGATGAATTAATGAACAAGTATTGCTTTAACCAATAATCCGATTATTTAATGAGCAACTTATGAAACTTCTCTATTTCCTTTTTTTCGTCTGTACTCAAAGTTTCATTATTACTAATCTTTGATTGCAAAAAAAGCACTCTTTTGTGTTGGGGATATTTACCTAAAATCTCTTTGATCCTATTTTCAGTAGCCATATCCTTTTCTTCCAAGGGTTTCAGTGTAGAGGCAGGTGTTTTATCCCTATTGGGTCTTTTAATAATTTCTGCTTCCAATGTAGCCAGCCAATTGGGAGGCAGGTCTGGTACTTTAGCGGCTTTTAAATAAAGCCCTTCCATTTGTTTTTTGCTCAAAGAGCCACGTTCCTCATACTGGTGCATGAGACTCATGATAAATAAAGCGTCTGGATTGTATTTATAACAAGCATCCAGAATTTTGTCTATAATGTCTATTCCCGGTTTTTTCTTAATCATGAAAGTGCAACAGCCATTCAGCTATTGCACAAATTTAATCATTATTTACTGGGAACTAAAAAGCTAGTGGGGGTCCAACTACTTGCATATCATGATCGGCAAAGATTTTGGCGCCCTGCTCGGGACTAGGTGCTCCTTTTAAAGCGCCAATTACCCTAAAGAAATCCTCCATTTTACCAGAGGGTTGAAACTGAAAATACATTTTCCCTTGATCGGACAACTGGGCCCAGGTATGAGGAATATTTCTTGGTAAGAAAATGGTATCTCCAGTAGTAAGGGTATGTTGGTCATCACCCACTTTGAATAAAAAGGAACCGGACATAATGAAAAAGATCTCGTCTTGATTGGGATGAATATGTAAGGGTGGACCCCCTTTTTCATTACCCGTGTATTCAAAAATGGTCAAGTCTCCATCTGTGTCTTTACTAGAGACTTTAATGTCATTGGGGCTTTTCCCACCAATCTTTGTTTGTTCTCCAAATCTGCTTTGACCAGATTTGACTACAAATCCTTTTCCGGTTCTGACGCTATTGTTTTTTGATGAGCTTGCCTGTTGATTGGCAAAAGCTAGTACAGGCAGAGAAAATGCTGCGGTACTGAGAAATTTTCTTCTTTGCATGCTGTAGGTTTTAATGCACTACAAATATGCCATCTGTCTTAAATGCTTTACTGGTAAAAAAACGACTTTTTAATAGGTATCGGCTTCGCCAAACAAACGTTCAGGGCCCTCTGAGTCTAAAAGGTGAAAGGCTGTTGGCGTTTTTCCTGTGAACGCTTGGTATTCTTTTACCAAGTGCTGGTAATCGTGATATCCACAGTGAATGGCAATGGTTAACCAATCCTTTTCTGGGAATTGATTTTTCATTCTAAAAGCGTTTTCAAATCTGACTAAGCGGCTAAAATACTTTGGGGTCACCCCCATTCTATCCAAAAATTTTCTTTCTAATTGTCTATTACTTAAAAAAGATTCTTTTGCCATCCAGTCTACAGAGACCCCATCTTTCATTAATAGCACTTTGTTGTTCACTTGGTCTATGTGATGTGCTTCTTTTTGTTGTTTAGACCGTGCCTGAATCAGAAATTTTTCCACTACCTGAATCATGGTTTTAAAGTCAGGCGCGTAAAATAATTGCTCATTGACCTCTTTGATCATTTTTGGAAAAATGGTTTCAGCATCTAGGTACTGGTTGGTAATTTCATGTGAGGGAATAACCGTAAGTCTATACAAAGCTCCAGGTCTAAACACTACTTGAAAAACTAAGAAGTCCTTGCCTACGTATCGGTTGGTTACTTCTTGTTGTTGACCAAAAACCACCGATTTATAATTCGTATGCAACTGACCAGTTTCTGCATATTGCACCTTTTCTGTATCACGTGGATAAAACCTCAAACAATGTTCTGGCCTTGGCGGATAACGTTTGAATGGAATGTTTTCTGGATTTTCAAACATGAATTGTACAATCCGGTATACGCGAACGTATTCGGTTAGTCTGGGGCTTGGTTGGAATTCTGATAGAACCATGTTGCTTGTTCTATAACCAAGTTAAGAAAAATCAATTGGAATTTTTGGTAGCATTATGAATGGCCAATAATATGGCTTTATCTAATGCTAGTGCCAGTATCTGGCAATTGGGTTCTTTAAACATGGTATCATGGTTGCCAGGAATATTGTGTACTTCTACACCGGCTAAAGCATATTTACGCCAACCCAAAAAATCAAAATCGTCTACAAAATAAACGCGGTCTTGTGCTTTAAATAGCACAACTTTATCCTGAAAAGGGGCAAGATTATAGTGCAACAAAGCTTGATGGTGTACCGCATTAATTTTATCCATCATTTTTAAATAACCACTAACCTCCGGCAACACAGCTTTGGATCCCATATTGAAAAAGGATCTTAATCTATTTTTCAAACTTGTGAATTGATATCCCAAAGCCTTTGCCGGATTTTGCAATATAGATTGTACAATCCACTTGAACTTAGGAAACTGACGCAACAACTTTCTACGTAATTGTTTGCTCCAAGTCAAATAATTTTCTGCATTAATGACATTGGTATCAAACAAACCAATCATAAATACCGGTCTACCTTCTGCCTTCATTTGTTTGGCCATTTCAACTGCCACATAACCACCAAATGAATAACCAGCAATGGCATAAGGACCTTCTGGAAATTTAGCAATAATGGCTTTGTTATAATAGGCTGCAATGGCTTCTATAGAATCAATTGGGTCTGATTTTCCATCCATACCCTTTGGTTGCAATCCATAAACAGGCTGGTCAGGATGTATGTGTTTTGTCAAGCCTACAAAACTCAATACATTTAAACTATCACCATGTATCAGATAAAGCGGAGGCCTGCTTCCACTTGCCTTGAGGGCTACCAAAGTATGATAGGCTTCTGGTGTAAGATTGCCCTGAATCAGTTTTGATAATTTTTCAATAGTAGCATTTTCAAAAACAGAAACCAAGGGTAATTGCTTATCCTTGTCTTTTTCAATTCTAACTATCATTTGAATAGCTAATAAAGAATTACCACCTAGTTCAAAAAAATCATCCTTAACACCAAGATTATCTAAACGCAAAAGGTCTTGCCATAGACCTGTTAGGTATAATTCCATTTCAGAACTGGGTGCCACAAATTGATCAACTTGGGTACTAGTAATTTCTGGAAAAGGAAGTGCATTCCTATCAACCTTTCCACTTACTGTGTAAGGAAAGACATCCATCAAAACAAAAGCAGCAGGAATCATATAATCAGGCAAATGATTTTTAACTGCTTCCTTAATCTGTTCAATGGTTAAAAACTTGTCAGTTGGTATAATATATGCCACAATTCTTTTTTGGTAGGTATAGTCTTCCCTAACCATTACCTCTACTTGCCCAACTCCATTAATCTTACTGATTACCACTTCAATCTCTCCTAATTCAACTCTATTACCACCCCTAATTTTTACTTGACCGTCCATTCTACCCAAGAATTGCAAACTGCCATCGGGGTTGAGACTAGCCAAATCGCCTGTGCGATATACCCTTAAAGCACCTTTAAAAGGATGCACCCAATTGATAAATTTTTCAGCTGTTTCTTTTGGCTTGTTTAAATATTCCAAAGCCAAGCATTCCCCTTCAATTAAAATTTCACCTGGTGAACCTTCTCCCACTTCATTTAAACGTGCATCAACAAGGTACAAACGAATATTAGCAATGGGCTTGCCAAGGGATGGAATGGCTGGCCAGTGAAAGGCATCCCCCTTTAATTTTAATTCAGCTACCCAAACACTTGCTTCGGTTGGACCGTACACATTCATGAGTGTAGTGTCTTTCAAAACTCCAAAAAAGTGGGCAATCTGTGGCGTAATCCTTAGCAATTCACCACCTGTAATAATTTCTTTTAAAGCTGTTGGATACAACTCATAATTGGCGGCTGTTTCAGCTAACATCTGCACCATGGCATAGGGCAGAAATAGCCTACTAATCTGGTACTTGTTGATATACTTTAGAAGATTCCCAGCGTTTAAGCGATGATCATCATCTACAATATGTAAGGTTCCACCAGTTGAAAGTGGCACAAAAATTTCTTGAAATGCGGCGTCAAAACTTAAATGGCAATATTGCAGGGTTTTAACACCTGGTTTGGCAAACCCGTTTTTGATTTGCCAATTTATTTGGTTCAACAATCCTTGTTGAGGCAAACAAACGCCTTTGGGTACTCCCGTTGACCCAGAAGTATAGAGCACACATACTGCTGGATTGATAAAGGGTACTAATCTATTGGGTAGGTCATAGGATTTATCAGAAACAATGCTGATAAGCCCAAGATCTTGGAACAAACTTGATTCCACTTCCTTACTAATACAAAAACAAATACTAGCGTCTTGGATCAATTGTTCTAACCGAATTTTGGGATACTTGGTATCTAGTGGTACATAAGCTTTTCTTGCCTTAAGAATAGCCAAAACACCAATGATCATTTCTAATGATCTTGTGGCGCTAATTCCAATGTAAGATTCCTGATAAGCTTGGTCTAAGATTGCTTTGGAAAGATTGTCTACCTTATCCATTAATTGCTTATAGGTCAATGAATGTTCACCATAAATTAGGGCACAAGAGCCCCCATACAATAGAGATGCTGATTCCACAGATTGGTAAACAAGCATGAGAAAGATTTAATGAAGGAGGACTTTCTCAAAAGTACTTAAAAATAACTTAAAGGAAGGGTGGTCATTTAATCAGAAAATACTACTCGTCCTTCAATTGATATAACAGTTTGTCAGGAATTTGTTTGCTAGCAGCTGCACCCATTTTTTTGAGTTCTTCTACTTTGCCAATTAGGTTGCCCTTACCAGTACTCAATTGTTTCAAGGCCGCATCATATCCGGTTTGGGCTTCTGCCATTTTCTTTCCAACCAACTCAAGATTTTCAAGAAATAAAACAAACTTGTCGTATAACAACCCTGCTCTTTCTGCAATTTCTACTGCATTATTGGTTTGCTGGGTTACTTTCCAGATATCTGCAATAATTTTTAAAACAGCCAGCAAATTAGTGGGGCTAACCAACATGATTTTTTTATCATAGGCGTTTTTCCAAAGTTGGGTGTCTTTTTTTACCGCTTCTAAAAAAGCGGGTTCAATAGGTATAAAAAGCAATACATAATCCAGTGCCTGTGCGTATTTGGGGTAGTTTTTTCTACTAAGTCCATCCAAATGCAACCGGATACTGGAAATATGCTTTTTCAAAGCGGCTTCTTGCAAAGCAGGATCTGTTTCAGAACTATATTCATCCCAAGCCAGCAAACTTACTTTTGAATCTATTATTAGCTTACGTTGATCAGGATAGTAAATGGTTACATCTGGTTGAAGCCCCTTACCATTTTCATCTTTGATAATGTTACCGGCAGCGTCTTTGATAAATTCTTGAATTTGGTATTCTCTACCTTTTACTAATCCACTATGCTCCAAGATAGATTCCAAAATCATCTCACCCCAATTACCTTGTAATTTGTTATTTCCTTTTAAAGCTGTAGTTAGGTTATTGGCTTCCGTACTTACTTGCAAACTCATCTGTACTAGTCTGTCAATTTCTCTACCTAGGCTAAATCTTTCTTTAGACTCTTTGTCGTAAGTTTCTTCTACTTTTTTTTTAAAATCGCCCAATTCCGTTTTTAAGGGTTGCAAGATTTGGCCAATCTGCTCTTGGTTTTGTTGGGTAAACTTTTTTGAATTTACTTCCATGATCTGTTGGGCTATTTCACCAAACTCTAACTTAATCTGATCATTAAAATGTTTGGTTGATTCCTTGGCCTCTGCCAATGCTACATTAGACATGACCAACCTAGTTTCTGCCTGTGTTGCCCGCATTAAATACTGTTCTTTTTCTGATTGGGTGTTTTTAAGCAATTGTTGGAGTTCTGTTTCAGTTGCCAATTTCTGTTGAAGAACGGCTTCCATTTGCAAAAACTTGCGCATGGCAAAAGCACGATAAACAAAGAAAGTAACAAAGGAACTGGCAACTGCTGATAATACTATTATGGCAACACCTAAATTGTCTATCATAAAGGAATCATTAAGGGAAATGAAAAAACTTTGCTATTGCAATAATACCAACAGCAGTGCTGCTAGCTAGCAGTTTCTTGGGAATTACCAACCGGATTCAAATATAACCAATTGAGTGACTTTATTTTATTTGTGCTTGATTTTTTATCAGAAAAACAGACAGGATTTAGTAAAGAGTTGTTTTAGTTTTGTGAATGGCAAAAAAGTTTAAATGGTTGTTGATCCTAACCATCTTAGCTATTCAAGTGGGCAGCTTGGTGGCATTGTTTCTTTGGGCTATGGACCAAGTAACTATATTGCGTTGGAGTCAACATTGGTTATTGTATTTGTTACCAATTGCAGGGATTTTGATTTATACCATCTATCATTTTTGGGGTAAGGGCTCTGAAGGGGGTAATGGTTTACTGATAGATGGCATTCACAATACCCAAACCAATGTTCCAGCAAGAATGGCTCCGCTGGTCTTGTTTACTACTTTGGTTACACATTTGTTTGGAGGGTCGGCTGGAAGAGAAGGAACTGCGGTTCAAATGGGGGGAGGCATGGCAGCTTATTTAATCAAATGGTTTGCCCTTAAAAAAGAAGACCAGAAATTGATGTTAATGTGTGGCATGGCAGCTGGCTTTGCAGCGGTATTTGGCACTCCTTTAGCGGGAGCTGTTTTTGCAGTTGAAGTCATTGCAATTGGACGCATACAATTCAAAGAATTTCTTCCCTGTTATTTTTCTAGCATTGTGGCGCACCTGGTTTGCCTAGCATGGGGCATACAGCATACTACTTATTCCATTCATTTTTCTTCAAATAACCTTGGGGGATGGATTCATTTTGAACCTTTGCTCTTTGGCAAGACCATTGTTGCTGCAATTGGCTTTGGACTGGCTGCCTTTCTTTTTGCCGAAGCTCACTTGCAAGTAAAAACCATTTTTCATAAATGGATTCCCATTAAATGGCTGATACCTGTTGTTGGCGGATTATTGGTCATTAGCCTAACCTACTTGCTTAATACCCGTGATTATTTGGGGCTTGGAGTAATTGCAGAACAAGTCAATAACGTATCTATCGTATCCGCTTTTAAAGAAGGTGGTGCTCAATCCTTTTCTTGGTTTTGGAAATTATTATTTACTGCCATTACCCTAGGTGCTGGTTTTAAAGGCGGAGAAGTTACTCCCTTATTTTTTATAGGGGCTACCTTGGGTAATACCCTTGCTTGGATGATGGGTGCACCAATAGATTTATTTGCTGCCCTTGGTTTTATTGCCGTTTTTGCTGGGGCATCTAATACCTTATTTGCTTGTACTATTATGGGTTGTGAGTTATTTGGAACCCATTTTGTAATCTATTATTTTGTAGCATGTTTATTTGCAAGATTGGCTAGTGGCTATTCCAGTATTTATCCATCTCAGAGAATGGGTATTACCGGAAGAAAAGTAAGTGAACACCCTACTCATAGCTTAAAAAAAATCTGGAACCACCTAAAAGGAAAATAGTTACTATTTTACGGACCAATCCTTGATATGAAAAGAATTTTTTTTTCTCTGAGTTGCTGCTTATTTGCTGCAATAGCCATCGCGCAAAGCGCACCAAAACCTTATGGCGTTTTACCTACAGAAAGACAATTGCGTTGGCAAGAAATGGAAATGTATGTGATCATGCATTTTACGCCAACAACTTTTCAAAATAAGGAATGGGGATTTGGAGACGCAGATCCAGCCATTTTTAATCCCAGTAATTTTAATGCAGACAAAATTTTTGCTGCTATCAAAGCCGGTGGATTCAAGGGTTTGACACTGGTTGCCAAACACCATGATGGGTTTGCACTCTGGCCCACCAAGACAACTCCCTATAATATTAGTGCTTCTCCATTTAGGGGTGGAAAAGGAGACTTGGTCAAAGAAATGATGGATGCATCAAAAAAAGCTGGATTAGCTTTTGGCTTGTACTGCTCTCCTTGGGATAGGAATAATCCCAATTATAGCAAGCCAGCTTATGTGAACAATGTGTACCATCCACAGTTAAAAGAACTCTACACCAATTACGGAAAATTGTATACCGTGTTCTTTGATGGCGCCAATGGGGGCGATGGATATTATGGTGGAGCCAAAGAAAAAAGGTCTATCAATGCTTCAGACTATTATGACTTTGAAAAAATCTGGGGCATAGTAAGAAGTAAGCAAGCTTCCGCCGTTGTGTTTAGTGATATTGGACCAGATATCCGTTGGGTTGGTAACGAAAGAGGAGAAGCTGGAACTACTTCTTGGGCCACATTTACGCCTCAGAGCCCAGTACCCGGCAAAAAATCATCACCTGGTTTTGTAAAAGAAGAGGTACTTCCTGTAGGCACAAGGAATGGAGCATTTTGGATTCCTGCAGAATGCGATGTGCCCTTGAGACCAGGCTGGTTCTATCATCCAGAGCAAGATGGCAAAACAAAAACACCTATTCAATTATTGAACCTGTACTATAAAAGTGTGGGACGTGGGGCCTCACTTGATTTGGGTATTGCACCCATGCCTAGCGGTGAATTGCACCCAGATGATATTGCCAATATGAAGGCCTTCGGCGATATTTTACGTGCAACATTTGCAACCAATTTTGCTCATGGCGCCAGCATTTCTGCCAGCAATACCAGGGCCAAAAGTATTTTGTATACGGTGAATCATTTAACGGATAATGACCGTTATAGTTATTGGGCCACGGATGACAATGTAAACACGGCCAGTCTAGAAATTAAACTGCAATTACCTAGTAAGTTCAACGTGATTCGCTTGCGCGAGAACATCAAGCTGGGTCAACGCATTGAAGCAGTAGGCATAGATACTTGGGATGGAAAGGGTTGGAATGAAATTGCTACTGCTACCAGTATAGGTGGTAATAGATTGATTCGTTTACCCAAAATGGTTGAGACCCAAAAGCTTCGTTTGCGCATTGTACAATCTCCTGTTAGCATTGCCCTGAGTGATTTTGCCCTTTTTGCAGAACCTGAATCTGTATTGGTAGAAAATGAAAAAGTGGCTGCGGCGGACTTGGTCAACGCCAAAAAAACTTGGAAAATTTTACCTGGTCAGGACTCGGCCGCTATTGATGGTAATGCTACAACTTGGACCTATGTGGGAGACCCCAAAAGAGAACACTTGCTCATTGACTTCCAAAAAACACAGACCATTTCTATCATTGATTTTTTACCCAGACAAGATGGTTTGAAAACGGGGATGGTAGACCAATACTTATATGAAATCAGTTTAGATGGCCAAAATTTCAGCATAGCTGCTCAGGGAGAGTTCTCCAATATTGCCAATAATCCTGTTCAACAATCCACCGTATTAAAAAATCCTACACAGGCACGGTTTTTGCGCATATCGGCAAAACATACTATTGATGGTTCTGCACCCACGGTAGCAGAGATTGGAATTAGATAAATACATACCCCTAATGCGCATGAAAAAGATTATTCTCTTAGTTTCAGGATGCTTGTTTTTACAAGTTATTCAGGCACAGCCTAAGCAATTTCAAAAAGCCGATGGCAAAAAAATAGATACCAAACAGGCTGAAGCAATAATCACTGACCTAATGCAACAGGCAGAAGTGACTGGACTTTCCTTGGCAGTGATCAATGACAATAAACCCCTCTATGTAAAAGCTTTTGGCTTTAAAAATAAGGGGCAAAATACCATGAGTGATACCAGCACTTGCATGTATGGTGCATCTCTTTCAAAATCATTGTTTGCCGTTTTGGTGATGCAATTGGTAGAAGCCGGTAAACTCAATTTAGACAAACCCATTTATACTTATTTGCCAAAGCCAATTCCGGAATATGAAGATTATAAAGACTTGAATACAGACAGCAGATGGAAATTGCTCACTGCTCGTCATTGTTTGGCGCATACTACTGGGTTCCCCAACTGGAGACAATTCAATCCAAAAGAAAACAACAAGTTGGAATTCTTTTTCAACCCAGGAGAAAGATATGCCTACAGTGGAGAAGGAATTGCTTTGCTGCAATTGGTAGTTGAAACCATTACTGGCAAACCATTGGAAACCTTAGCTCAAGAAAAAATCTTTGGTCCACTAGATATGTATAGAACCTCTTATTTGTGGCAGCCCAGCTTTGAAAACAATTTTGCAGTAGGCCATGATTTTAACGAAGAAACACTGGATAAATCAAAGAGAAAGAAGGCCAATGCAGCTGGCTCTATGGAAACTACCATTGCAGACTATAGCAAGTTTCTTTCTGCGCTGTTGCGTGGCAAACTCATTTCTGATAAGAGCAGAAAAGAAATGACCAGCAAACAGATTGGCATTTATACCAAGCACCAATTCCCTTCACTCAATACAGATACCACCAGTGCCAATTTTGCTATGGAACTGGGTTATGGTCTGGGATGGGGCGTGATGAAAACAGCCTATGGTTCAGCTTATTTCAAAGAAGGGCATACCGATGGTTGGGGACATTATTGCGTATCCATACCTGAAAAGAAATGGGCCATCCTGTTGATGAGTAATAGCGCTAGTGGTGAAAGTATTTACAAAGAGGTATTGGAAAAAATAGCCAACTTGAGCATTCCATGGGAATGGGAAGGTTACACTCCATTCAGACCAACCGTAAAACTTAGCGATGAAGTATTGGAACAATACGTGGGTGATTATGATGGCAAACTCAAAGCCACCATTATTTTGGAAGACGGCAAATTAAAAGTCTCTTCCAAAACGGTGAACATGCCCAAGACCAATCTCTATCCCATCAATGACCATCGCTTCTTTTTGAAGATCATGGAAACAGAATTGGATTTTGTAAAAGGACCAAATGGCAAAGTGAGCAAAGTTTTATTGGATGACGAAGGTGAAAAATATGAGTTAAAAAAGCTTGTTCCCAAAGTAGAGACTTTTGTGATTCCCAAATCGGCCTACGCCAATTACTTAGGAAACTACGTCTTGTCTACTGATCCCAAAAGAAAGATCAGTATTCAAAATTTAAAATCAGTGTTAGTGGCCAAACTATCTGCTACAGAAATAGTACCCATCATTTTTATGAATTTTACCCAGTGTAGTTTTAAAGGTGTCAAAGACGCACAAGTGGAATTTGTTCTTGACAGCAAGGGTAAAGTGACCAAGATGAAAATACAGCAGAACGGTCTTTTTGAATGGATCAAACAATAACCAATTTAATATTCCCCTCCTTCGCTTGGCGAAGGAGGGGTGCCCGAAGGGCGGGGTGGATGGGGTATTGTAGGGGCAGCCAAGTATTTTACTTAATCCTTCCTTCTTCTGAAGCTGATCCAAGTTCCCTATCCCGCTTGCTAAACTTGGTTTTTCCAAATTTGTACGTGACTTGTAAACGAAGATTGCGGCTTTCCCATTTGCGCAAATATTGATAATGTACATTGCCAAAGTCTACTTCCTGTTTCCATCTTTGGGTATTGAAAATATCCGTTATTGAAACACGGAATGACCAGGGTTTGTCTTTCCAAGATTTACCAACACCCATGTCTACAGAACCTAACCAAGCCGTTGCAGACATTGCTTCTTTAGTTGCGATATTGCCCCAACTACTAATTTGTATTTTCCATTGTTTTGGCAAGGAAAAACTATTACTGCCATACCAGTTCATAGCCCAAGCAGATTGATCAATGATTCCTTCTGGTACTTGTCCTTGATAGCGCTTATAATTAGGAGATAGATTGGTATATAGATCCCACCATTTATTCACGGGCAAGTAAAGACTAAAGTTCATAAAGAATCTTTTTTCAGTACCAATATTATAAGTAGTGGCTTGGGTAATTTCTCCCTTTTGAGTACTAATGTCTTGAAAAACATTGTTGGTATGACTATAACCCAACCCAATATTCAATGCACCCCGATAGGAATAATTTACCTCCATTTGAGTACTCAATTCTGGCAATAAATAGGGATTACCCTTGGAATAAGTATAATTGTCAAACACAAATTCAAAAGGATTTAGGTCTTGATAGTTGGGTCTATTAATGCGTTTGCCAAAGTTCATTCCAAAACTATGTTTTTCATTGAGTGCATAGCGTAAAAAGGCTGTTGGAAAAAGATTGAGATAACTAGTATCAGGATAATTGATGCTTGTTCCTTTTAGATCTTTACTCTGACCTTTAATTTGCGCATATTCAGCTCTTATTCCTATTTGTGCTTCCCAGTGACCCATTTTTTTATTGAAACTGAAATAGGCAGCACTTATATTTTCTGTATATCTGAATGTGTTGGTTCTGCCTGTATCTTGTTGAATGGTTCCTGATCTGAGTAAAGCAGCTTGCAAATCATTATCTGTTTTAATACTATTCCATTTTAAACCCGCTTCTAGCTTGGCTTTGATGGCTTTGAATGATTTACCATAATCAGCCTTTAAACTGTATATATCAATAGCCGTAGCTACAGACTGTTGATTAACAGTATTACCATATTTGATTTGTTGTGCATTCAATAGATTGGTTTTAATCAAACTATTATTACTATTTCTATAGTTGGTATAATCCGCGTCAAGATTCCACTCGCTTCCCAGACTGTCTTCATAATGGTAGTTGAGGTTATAATTGGTTCTACTATTTTTTTGCTTGATGTCATTAAGCGTTTGAAGGGAAGAGTCAGTTTTTCCATTTGTTTGAATCAATGTGGTACCTGGAGTAATTAAACTACTCTGGTATTCATTGTTCTTGATCAGAAAACCAAAACTGCTTTGCTTGTTCAAATAATAATCAGCTCCAAGGTTAAGATTCACATTGCTAGAGGAATCAATATCAACAGTACGATTGATAAAATCCTTCACCCCTCCATTGCTGTTGACCTTTCTGTCTATAGCACCATCTGTATTCTGGCGCGATTTTCTAGCAGCCGCATTGGCAAAGAAATTCCATTTGCTTTCACGTAAATTTAGGTCCGTAGAAAAATTAGCATTAGGGTGTACTGCTTGAATATATGCACCAGTGGCAGATCCATTGAATCCCTTTTGACTACTCTTTTTTAATTTGATATTGATGATACCCGCATTACCCTGTGCGTCATATTTAGCCGATGGATTACTGATCAACTCAACTTTTTCTACCTGGCTAGCCGGCATAGATTTGAGCCAGTTGGCAAGGTCTTTAGTACTTAGTTGGGTAGGTCTACCATCTATCAAAACATTCACCCCTGCTTTGCCACTCATATTGATGGTCTCTTCATTGGAGATGGAAACACCAGGTGCGGATTGAAGTACTTCAAACACGGTTCCACTACTAGCTATAAGATTGGATGATATATTCAAAACTGTTTTGTCTGTTTGAATTTCAATAAAGGGCTTCTTGCTTTTAACAACTACTTCTTCTAATACGGTAACTTTTTGTTTTGAGATACTATCCTTTTTGGTTGATGGTTGAATGCTGTCTTTAGCCAAGGATTGCAAAGAATTTTGTGAACGCACTGGGCTTGAAAGAAAAAAATTTACTATTAAAAAAAGAATTACTGGAAGACAAAATTGTGTCTTGTTAGTTTGTACAACTGTGCTGATTTGTTTCATCTGATTGGTTTGATGAAACAAAAATGGTCAATGCACAATGGTAAAGGGTTGCAGATAATGATTTGAGCCAGACATTGTTGGTCTCAAATTATCAAAAAGCCCAAGTTGGGTGGCTCAAATCTTGCAATTGATTGATTTAAAATTAGTTAGCAAATTTAAAAACAAAGCTATCCCTGCTGTTCCATCCAAGTTTTTGGGCTTGTGCCCAAGGCTTTTTTAAATGCCCTATTAAAAGTGGCCTTACTATTAAAACCACAATCATAGGCAATAGATAGAAGGGTCTGAGACTGTTGCTCTCCTATTTTTAGTTTTTCAACAACCGCTTGAACTCGATAATAGTTGACAAAATCATTAAAGTTCATGCCAAAGCCCTTGTTAATGGCTCTTGACAAAAGGGATGGATTGGTACGAAGTTTTTTGGCCAAATCGGTCAGGGAAAGTTCGGGCTCCTCATACATTTTAAAAGCCACTACTATTTCTTGAATCTTGTCTTTCCATTCCATAATAAATGCATCATCCGATTCTTGGTTAGTTGACTGTTCATCTATAACAATCATTTCTGCTTCTTCTACCAAGGAGTCATTTACGGTGTGATACTGTAAGAGCAGGACTTGTTTACTGGTAAACAGATCTGCACTGAATCGCATTTTGGTTCTAACAGAATTGGCATAGCCTGATACGGCAATATAATAGAAGGCAATACTGAAACCCAGAAAATACCACCAAGTACCAATATACTCAATTGAAATAAAAAGCTCAATGATAAATAAGAGGAATTTAAAAATCAAGATACTCAAGATGGCAAGTAGAAAATTGCGTACCCATTTAAACTGAACAGCATCGGCGTAGCTAACTACTTGTACCATTAACTGTTTATAGAGATCATAGTAGCGAATACTGGCGCCAAAATAAATGGCCATACTCAAATAGCCAAGGGTTTGGTACCAGTTATCAAATTCTCTGTCAGTACCATTGGCCAAAAAATAATAATCATGTAATATTAATTTATCTACTACAAAAATGAGTAGACTATACAATAGGTACAAACAACCCGGGACCAAATGCCACCAGTACTTTTTATTAAATTGAAAAGAGGGGTTTAACAGACTTTGTACATAAAAGAAAATGACTGGGCCTATAAAAAACAAGTGCTGAAAAGTCACATAAAAAATAATATCCCTAAAAGGCTGTGTATCATACCAACCCGCAAATCCCAGCATCCAAGGGCAGATATATAAGACACTAAGCAACAGGAATAATGAAAGCCATTGATCAGATGTATTTTCATTACGAATCCCTTTTTGTAGCAAGAGCAGGGAATAGACCAAGCCATGAACAAAAAAGATCAACAGAATGCTACTATGAAAGCCAAAATCAAAATGCATATACTGTAAAATAGAAAAACTTACGGAATTTACAGTATGAATACTAGATTTGTTTCCTTCCCTTGCATTGCATAGCACTACTGCTCTTATTAAACAATATCCAAGTCTGACCAATTGCAAAACTTAAAACCGGTCATTTCAGGTAATAGACCATTGGAAGACGATGAAATGAACCGAATTCTTTGGTTTTATGCCAAGGACAATCAACCCTATCCAAATAAAAAATAGAGGAGTTTAAAGAAACCAACTTTCCTCATGGTTTCTGGGCGCAAATAGTGGTAAATTGCTTGTATTATACTTCTAACATGCTCAGAATTATTGTTTTATCAACGTTGGTATTGATTTTGTCTTGTAAGAAAAAAGAGGAGAAAATCAGCCCAACAATGGCTTCGATAACTGAATCCATTTATGCTTCTGGTTTAATTAAAAGTAAGAACCAGTACCAAGCTTTCTCAACAGTGAATGGAATTATTGAAACCGTTTATGTCTCGGAAGGTGATACGGTTAAAAAAGGTGACCCCTTATTTGCTATCTCAAATGAAACACAACAACTGAACAAAGAGAATGCTGCATTAAGTGCAAAATTCTCTGACTTTAATAATAACCAAGGCAAACTCAACGATGCAAAATTGTTGATAGACCAAGCCCGTTATAAAATGCGCAATGACTCCTTGCTATTTAGCAGACAATCGGCTTTATGGAAAGAACAGATTGGAACAAAAAACGAATTGGACCAACGAGAATTGGCTTACAAAAGTTCCAAAGACCAATACAGTTCATCCATTTTGAAATATGAAGACCTAAAAAAGCAATTGGACTTTAGTTCTGAGCAATCAAAGAAATTATTACAAATCAATAATAAATTGGAAAATGACTTTACCATTAGAAGTGAGATTGGTGGTGTAGTATATAGTTTGAGTAAAGTAAAGGGAGAGATTGCAGGTACCCAAAGCCCGCTGGCCATCATTGGAGATGCCAATCATTTTATTTTAGAAATGCAGGTAGATGAATTTGATATCATTCAAATCAAAAAAGGGTTGCTAGTATTAGTCAGTTTAGAAAGTTATAAAGGACAAGTCTTTGAAGCAAGCGTAACAAAGATCAATCCCATTATGAATGAAAGGAGTAAAAGCTTTTTAATAGAAGCTGAATTCAAACAACAGCCTCCACAACTCTATCCCAATATTAGTTTTGAAGCAAGCATTGTAATACGCAATAAGGACAATGTGTTGTTGATTCCTCGCAATTTTTTGGTAAATGATAGCACTGTGCAAAAAGCCAATGGCGAAAAACAAATCATTAAAACTGGCCTCAAAGATTATAATAGCATTGAAGTGGTTTCAGGTCTAAGCGCAAAGGACCAATTGATAAAACCTGCGCAATGAATATAAAACTAATTGTAGACGTTTCAAGATCACTCCTGCTAGCTAGGTGGAAGCAGACTTTAGTGGCTGCTATTGGCGTTACATTCGGGATTACCATGTTTATTACCCTGCTTAGTTTTATGTCTGGCTTGAACGATATGTTAGACGGACTTATTCTAAACAGAACCCCGCATATTCGTTTGTATAATGAGATTCAGGCCAGTGAACAACAACCAGTTGATCTGTATCCTGCTTATAAAAATCACCACAATTTTGTCCGATCCATTAAACCTAAGGACAAGCTATTGCAGATCCGTAACAGTGCTCCCATTATTGAGGCCTTGAAAAAAGATAGCAGGGTATATGGTGTTGCGCCAAAAATTACTGCACAGGTTTTTTACAATGTAGGCTCAGTTGACCTTACGGGTGTGATCAACGGCATTGATGTGGAAGCAGAAAATAGGTTATTCTTTTTTAGTACATATGTTACTTCTGGTAATTATATAGATTTAAAGAATACCCCAAACAGTATTGTATTAGGAAAAGGAGCAGCAGAAAAAATGATGGCTGCCATTGGCGATATCATACAAGTAACTACCACCAAGGGAGAGCGATTTCAATTAAAGGTAGTGGGCTATTTTCAATCGGGTATTAGTGAAATTGACAAGGTACAGAGTTATGCCAACTTGAATACTACTCAAAAATTATTGGGAGAATCAACTGGCTATATTACTGACATACAGGTGAAGCTCTATGATATTTTACAAGCCCCAAAAATGGCCATAGAATATCATGATAAGTTTCAAATTGAAGCCATAGACATTCAAACCGCCAATGCACAATTTGAAACAGGTAGTTCTGTTAGAACCCTGATTTCCTATGCGGTTGGTGTAACTTTATTGATAGTTGCCGGTTTTGGTATTTATAATATCCTAAACATGATGATTTATGAAAAAATGGATTCCATTGCCATACTCAAAGCCACTGGATTTTCTGGGGCTGACGTAAATAAGATCTTTATTACCATCGCGTTAAGCATTGGCATTTTTGGTGGCGCATTGGGACTTTTATTTGGATTTGGTTTATCTGCATTGATTGACCAAATTCCTTTTAATACCGCGTCTTTACCCACCGTAAAAACCTATCCCATTAATTACAATCCAAGATTTTATATGATTGGGGGTGTTTTCTCATTAGTCACAACTTATATGGCAGGCTATTTCCCATCCCGCAAAGCAAGCAAGATTGATCCGGTAGTTATTATCAGAGGAAAATAATATGAGCGATATAATATTAGAAGCTAAAAAGATTACCAAATACTTTCATGACCCACTCACGGTGCAGGTCTTGAAAGAGATAAGCTTTAGCATCAATCGATCTGAATTTGTTTCTGTAATTGGCAAGTCAGGCTGTGGTAAGTCTACCCTACTCTATATCTTGAGTACCATGGATACGGATTATGAAGGAGAGCTTTTTATTGATGGAATGGCCATGCGGAATAGAAAAGAAGCGGAATTAGCCAAAGTACGCAATGAAAAAATTGGATTTGTATTTCAATTTCACTACTTGCTAAATGAGTTTTCGGTTTTAAAAAATGTGATGCTACCTGGTCTAAAATTGGGCAAGTATTCAGACAAGGAAGTAGAGCACCGTGCCATGGAAAAACTGAAAATTCTTGGAATAGAATCTGAGGCCCTTAAAAACCCCAACCAACTCTCTGGCGGTCAAAAACAACGCGTAGCCATTGCGCGCGCACTGATCAATGACCCTTTGATTATTATGGGTGATGAGCCTACGGGTAATTTGGACAAAAAGAATTCTGAAATTGTGTTCAATATTTTCCAAGAACTAGCCAGCGAGTACCATCAGTCTTTATTGATTGTAACGCACGACAATGAATTTGCCGCCAAGACCAAGAGAATCATTGAAATGGAAGATGGTAACATCATTCGTATGTAGTATCTTAATCCCTCAATTTTTTTATATGAAACAGTTTTTCCTTGCAGGACTTATGGGTCTGTCCTTATCACTTGCTGCTCAAAAGAAAAAAGAAGTAGTGCCAGCACCAGTAGTTACCACAAGTCCAGACAGTATGTACAGTGGTCTTAAATGGCGCAATATTGGGCCTTTCCGTGGCGGAAGAGCCAATTCCGTTTCTGGCGTAGTGAAAAATGACCAACGCTTTTATGCGGGTTATACCGGTGGTGGTGTTTGGATGACCGATGACGGTGGTGGCTCTTGGAAAAATGTATCTGACGGATTTTTTAAAGTAGGTTCAATTGGAGATATTGCTGTTTCTGAGTCTGACCCCAATGTAGTCTATGTGGGCACGGGGGAACACGCTGTACGTGGCGTGATGACCAGTTATGGAGACGGGGTTTATAAATCAACCGATGCGGGCAAGACTTGGAAAAATATGGGCTTGGAAAAAACCAGACATATTTCAGACGTGGTGATACATCCTAGTAATCCAGACATGGTTTTTGTAGCAGCACAAGGAACCGTGCACGGCAATAACAATGAACGCGGTATATATAAATCAACCGATGGGGGACTTAATTGGAAGCGTACCCTGTATATCAATGATAGCACCGGTATTGCATCTTTGAGCATGGATATGAATAATCCCCGTGTGCTCTATGCGGCGTCTTGGGAACACCGCCGTTTTCCTTGGACCGTGTCTAGTGGTGGACCAGGTTCTGCCATTTACAAATCAACCGACGAAGGAAATACGTGGACCAAACTAACCGGTGGTCTTCCGGCTTCTATGGGTAAAGTTGGGGTGAGCGTTTCAAGGGCCAATAGCAATCGGGTCTTTGCCATTGTAGAAACAGAGAAAGCAAAATCTGGTTTGTACAGAAGCGATGACGCAGGTAAAACTTGGTCACTACTTTCCAATAACCAAGACATCTGTTCAAGGTCTTGGTATTATATGAAGGTCTTTGCTGATCCTGTAAACGAGAATTTAGTATATGTGTTGAACGCGCCAGTAATGCGTTCCATTGATGGGGGTAAAACATTTGCGCCTGTTAGAGTTGCCCATGGCGATACCCATGATTTTTGGATTCATCCAACTGCAAATAATATTATAGGCTTGGCCGATGATGGCGGTGCCGAAATTAGCTTTGACAGAACCCGTTCTTGGTCTAGTATCATGAACCAACCAACCGCACAATTCTATCGGGTTAATACAGACAATGTGTTTCCATATAAAGTGTATGGTGGCCAACAAGACAATAGTTCTGTGATCATCGCTAGCCGCAATAATTTTGGTGCACTCACAGAAAGGGATTGGACATTTGGACCTGGTTGCGAATCGGCCTATCTGGCTTTTGATCCCAACAACCCTTTGAATATATATGGTGGTTGCTATCAGGGATATCTTGAATTACTAGACAAAAAGAATGGAGAAATCAAAAACATTCAAGCTTATCCAACCATGAACTTGGCCATTGAGCCCAAGAACATGAAATATAGATTTAACTGGAATGCACCCATTTTGGTATCTGCACATGATCCCAACACCGTTTATCATGCAGGGAATGTGTTATTCAAAACCACCAGTGCTGGTATTAATTGGGAGATTATTAGTGGAGACTTAACGCGTAATGAAAAATCCAAACAAGGACCAGGTGGTATTCCATTTACCAATGAGGGAGCTGGTGGTGAAAACTATAATACCATTTTCTATGTGGCGGAATCACCCTTATCAAAAGGAGAACTCTGGACAGGATCAGACTGTGGATTTGTTCAACTGACGCGCGATGAAGGAAAGACCTGGACTAATATAACACCTGCTGGTTTGCCAGAATCACAAATCAATAGCATTGAGGTGTCTGCTTTTGACAAAGGCACGGCTTATGTATCTGCAACCAGGTATAAATTAAATGACTACGCTTCATACACGTATAAGACAACCGATTATGGCAAAACCTGGACTAAGATTAACAAAGGGGTTCAAGCCGATGATTTTATTAAAGTGATCAGAGAAGACAAACAAAACAAGAACATATTGTATGCAGGTGCAGAAAGGGCCTTCTATTTATCCAATGACGCGGGTAATAGTTGGCAACAGTTTCAACTGAATCTACCTATTGTACCAGTAACTGATTTAATGATCAGGGATAATGATTTGGTTGCTGCTACTGCAGGGCGTGCCTTTTGGATCTTAGATGATTTATCGGCCATTCAGCAAAGCGCAGCCAATTTAAAAGATTCCAGTTTGCAACTCTTTCAACCAAAAGCCAGTTATAAATATGGTGGTGGTAATGGATTGCCAGAAGCCAATTACAGTGCTGGTCAAAATGCTCCAGAAGGCGTCATCTTGGATTATGTATTACCTACTATTGGAGAAAAAGATACGGTGAGTTTAAGTATTGTTGATGCTACTGGAAAGACCATCAGGACCTATATTAATCATGAAGATGAAAAATACAGTAAGTATCCTGGTGGACCTGCACCCAAGGAACAATTGCCTGCTGAAAAAGGGCATCATCGTTTTCTATGGGATTTCCGCGCAGAGACCGTGCAACCTGATGTTAAGGGAGTCTATATTTTTGGTAGCTATAGCGGCTACGCTGTTGCGCCAGGAAATTATACCGCCAAGCTTAGTTATCAAAAAGCAGTAAAAGAAGTGGCTTTTAAAGTATTACCCAATCCAGGCATTACTGCTAGCGATGCAGATTGGAAAGAGCAGCAAGCCTTTTTAGAAACCACTACAGCATCCATCAGTGAGATTCATCAATTTGTGATTGACTTGAGAAAAGTAAAACAGCAATTGCAACAACATGCCGATGTTTTCAAAGAAAACAAACAAGCAGATAGTCTGGTAAGCAAAGCAAAAGCATTGGTAAAAAACATTGATGCTTGGGAAGCCAATATTGTTGAAAGCAGGATCAAGAACGGTCAAGACGTGATTAACTGGCCAAGTAAAATCAATGCGGAATTTTTCAATATTAAAAATCTTGCTGATGCTCCCAATCCAAAAATTACCAGTGGTCTAAAACTAAGACTAGCTGATCTTCAAAAAGAATGGGCTGATGAAAAAGAAAAATTAAAGGTCATTAAACAATCTATCAAGGATTATAACCAATTGTATCAGTCTAAGCAATTAGATGCCATACAATTCTAACAGTTACTAAAAAAAATAACCCCAACTTATCAAGCTGGGGTTATTTTTTTAATCAATCTAAGGTTTACCATCCGGGGTTTTGGCCCAATGCTGGGTTCAAAGTTTTTTCTTTCTGAGGTACTGGCCATAGGTAATGTTTTGAAGCACTGAATGCCTTATCAACACTTGGTACTTCCACAACTACGGGAGCGCCAGCAGAAGTATAATAGGTAAGACCAAATACTTTACCAGGCATTAGGGTTTCAGCTGTTTTCCATCTGCGAATATCAAACAAATGCCATCCTTCAAAGGCTAACTCAATGGTGCGTTCTAAACGAACTGCTGCCCTTAATTCAGTTTGAGTTAAGGTACTAGCCAAGGCAGGTAATCCTACATCATTTCTAGTTCTAACTTTGTTAATGGCATCAAATACAGTTGCATCAATTTGATTGAGTTCAATTTTAGCTTCGGCATAAGTCAGCAATACTTCTGCATAACGGAGCAAGATAAAGTTCAAACCTGAAGCACCAGGTGCTGCAAAGTCTTCTGCACTACAATATTTTTTCAAAGAAAAACCTGTTGTAGTATTGTACTGTGTTTTTCCAATTTCATCTCCACCACCACTTCCAGGAACCGGCTTAAACAGAATACCACTTGGCAATGGATCTCCATCTAAATAACTGGTAAAGCGTAAGCGAGGGTCTCTGTTCAAATAAGGATTTTTGGGGTCAAAACCTGAAGTTGGATCAGTGATAGATTTTCCGTTTTTCATAGGAAATAAATCCACTAATGTTTTTGTGGGCACATAATTACTTCCTGAGCTTTTCTGGCTATACGGCCCCATAAATGAAAAGGCATTTTGGGTAACGGTACCTGTTAAAAATTGCTTGTCTAAAACCACTTCTGCACTATTTTCACTTGCTAAACTAAAGAGTTTACCATATTCAGGTAACAAGGAATAGACGCCAAGATCTATAACTTGTTTGGCTGCAGCAGCAGCATCGGTATACCTGCCTGCCCACAAGTTTGCTCTTGCCTTTAAAGCCAAAGCAGCTCCCTTGGTAATTCTTCCTTTGTCTGCAGCCGCATAAGTATTGGGCAATAACGCAGAGGCCTCCGATAATTCTTTATCAATAAAATCCCAAAGAGTTTTAGCAGAAGTTCTTGTTATTGCTTTTCCATCAGCGGCACTAATATTGGTAGTAATCAAAGGAACATCTCCATATAGCCCTACTAACTTGCTGTAAAAATAGGCCCTTAAGGTTCTGGCTTCCCCCTTAAACTGACTGATTAGTGCTGTATTGGTTGTAACTATTTTATCAATATTGTCAAGCAAATAATTGGCCAAATAAATACCTCTGTAACCAGCTGTCCATTCAGTTTGGATTCTGGAATGAGATGCATCATAAGTACCATTTTCAATATTGTATTCTGCTGTAAACGTAGTATTAGTATGCCCAATTTCTGTTACTCCCTCTAGATTAAAGAGGTTAACCGCATCTAAACTTGGATAAATGGCATTCACTGCTGATCTAGCATCTGATTCTGTTTTCCAATAAATTTCTGAAGAAATTCTATCGTTGGGCAATGTTTCTAACACGCCCTTTTTGCATCCACTCAAACTTGTTAGTATTGAGAAAGCTAGGATGGCTATATAGGTTTGATATTGTTTCATGTTCAATGATTTAGGGATTAGAAATTGATGTTAGCACCAATGGTTACCAATCGGGTTTGTGGAAAATAAGTGACCCTTCCTGATTCTGCTTCTGGATCTAGGCTCCACTCATTTAGCTTGGAAAAAGTAACCAAGTTGGTAGCGGAAGTATACACGTTGGCTCCTTTAATACCTAATTTCTTGCTTATTTCAGGAGAAAGGGTATAGGTTAATTGAATGTTTTTCAATCTCAAATAGGACCCATCAATGATTTGTCTGTCAGACGTATTTACGTTGCGTTGATCACTTTTTCTAGGCAATGGAAATTTGGCATTGGTATTAGTAGGAGTCCAATAGTTTCCAGCAAAGATTTGATGTGTAAATCCTTCAAAAATACCCATCTCAGCTAAGGCACCAGAAATACGCGTATCTACTTTAGCCGCACCTTGGAAGAAAATGTTCAAACTAAAATTACGGTAGCTCACTTCACTGTTCAAACCAAATGTGAATTTTGGAAATGGATTTCCAATCACGGTCATATCATCCGCATTAATCTTTCCATCATTGTTTAAATCAACATATTTTACGTCTCCCGGTTTTGTGTTTGTTGCAATGGTGGGATAGGAGGTAATCTCAGACGCTGTTTGAAAATAACCGTTTGTTTTATATCCCCAATGGGCGTTAAATGGAACTCCTTCTGCAACAATATATCTAGGATCAAGATCAGAACCAGAAATAAATGGTCCAGAGCCTTTCAAGTCAACCACATTGTTGGTAGTGATGGCAAAGTTTCCAAGAAAACTATATTGTACTTTGTGGTTGTTGTTTTTGTATCCAAGTGTAAATTCCCAACCTTTATTATCAATGATTCCAGCATTTTGGTTGGAAGAAGTAAAACCAATAACTGCTGGAAGAGGCAAGGCTAATAAAATACCTTCGGTTCTTTTCTTATAGTAGTCAATGCTAAAATTCCAATGGTTATTAAACAGCGTACCATCAATACCCAAATCTGTTTGTGTATTTGTTTCCCAAGTAATAGTCCTGTCTGCCAAAGAAGTAGCTGAGAAAGAAGTAACTGCAGCTCCACCAAATGTATAAGAACCTGCAGAGAGTGAAGAATAATAACTATACAATGGAACGGTTTGGTTACCTGTTTGACCCCATGATCCACGTAGTTTTAGTTCATTGAAAGGCAGGTTTAATTTTTGGAAGAATGACTCCCTAGACAATCGCCAAGCGGCAGAGAACGAAGGAAAGAAACTGTATTGGTTTTCTGCAGCAAATCTAGAAGATCCGTCATACCTACCATTTACTTCTAACAAGTATTTGCTATCATAAGCATAGTTAAATCTTGCAAAGAATGAACGCAAGCCAAATTCATAGTCAGATCCGCCATTGTTTTTTGTTGCATCATTGGTACCCTGACCCAAAGACTGAATATCATTATTATAAAAACGTTCACGATAAGCTGAAATACTATTGCCATTATTATAGATTTCAGAAAAGCCCAATAAGCCTCTGAACTCGTGTTTTTTAATAGTCTTTTGATAGTTGGCTAAGAAATTGGTAGTTAATTCAGTGAACCTTGAGCGCCCTTCTGTAAGTAAATTATTAGCAACTGTTAGAGAGCCTCCAGTAGTAACATCTCTATTACTATATGCGTTTTGGTAAGCTTTTTGTTCTTGGTAATTAACTACACCAGATATTTGACCAGTTAACGTTAGGTTTTTTACCACTTCATAATCTAGTTTTGCAGTTCCATACAAATAGTGGGTACTAATTTTATTATAACCCGATTTTTCTAAGAACATGAGTGGGTTGTTATTTTGCGGACTTAGGCCATAAGTTCCATCATCATATTTTGGAACGGTCCAGAGAGACCCATGTAAGAAAAAGTTGAAAGCATCACCTCTATAAGGACTATTGCTATAATTAAAACGATAGTTTAAATCAGTACTCAGTTTCAACTTATTAGAAATTTTCAAGTCATTGTTGATTCTCATTTCGCGGATGGATGCGTCATAACCTGGAGCAATTCCGTCTTGACCAGAGGAACGCAAACTCACCCTGGTTCTACTATTTTCTCCACCACCACTAATAGAAATATTGTGGCTGTATTGCGGAGCTGATCTAAGTACATTTTGAAACCAGATATTGGGCAATGGATATTTGTTTCTATCCGTTGCGCTTACCCATGCTTGGATACTAGATTCTTGAAAGCGCGCTGGAACTGTTAATCCAGAATTGTTATAAGCCAGTACTTGATAGCGCATATAGGTTTCCAATTCCATTTGAACTGGGTCATTGGTACTATTCTGTAATGCAAAATATCCATTATAGGTTACAGTAGTTTTTCCTGCACTGCCTCTTTTAGTAGTAACAAGGATTACGCCATTAGCAGCTCTTGAACCATAAATAGCTGTTGAAGAGGCGTCTTTTAAAACAGAAATGGTTTCAACATCTTCAGGGTTTAAGTTGAAAAATGTTTGTTCAACTCCGTCTACAATAATAAGCGGAGAACTATTACCAGAACTATTACCACTAAAAGTAGTGGTACCCCTGATACGCATGGTTGCAGAAGTTCTACCTGGCTCTCCACCCCTATCTAGCACGGTTAATCCAGCAGCCTGACCCTGTAAAGCTTGCTGCATATTAGAAACAGGTCTTCTAGTTAGTTCGGCCCCCTTAATTTGAGATACAGAACTGGTCATGGTAATTTTTTTCTGGGCACCATATCCTACCACAACCACATCTTCTAGTTCTGATTTACTTGGAGTTAATTGTAGATCTAATGCACCTGAAATATCAGATACACTAAAAGTGCGGCTTTCAAAACCAACAGAGCTGATTACTAGTTGGTCTGTGGGTTTAGCACTGATGCTAAACTGGCCTACAGCATTTGTTTGGGTGCCGGTTTTAGAGCCCTTGACCAAAACGGATGCCCCTTCTATGGGGGATTGGTCAACTGAGGAACGAAGCGTTCCCTTTACTAAGGTTTGTGCCATGGACTGACTTGCAAAAAGCAAGACAGAAGCAATGGCAATAAGCAATTTTTGATAGGTTTTTTCAAACATGGTTTGGCGTTTATGTTATTTAAATTATCATTTGAAATCCAGATTAAATAGCGCAAACGTTTGCACAAAAAATGATTTGCAATTTGTAGAAGCAAAGACTATTTTGTTAGTAATACTGATATTATTAGTCCGCTTGTTTAGTAGACAAATAAAAAGTCAATATTTTAGACTTTCCAAAATTAGATAGGTGAAAAAAATATTAATCAGCTGTATTGCTGTAACAATTGTCATAAATGCATTTGCTAGTTCAGAAAAAGTATCTGGCAAATCCAAACCCAATATCATCATTGTCAATTTTGATGACATGGGTTATGGCGATTTGGGTATAACAGGTGCAATAGGTTATCAAACACCACAAATGGATCAGTTGGCAAAAGAAGGTGCTTTTTTTAGTCAGTTCTATTCCGCTCAAGCTGTTTGTTCCGCATCACGTGCTGGATTGATGACTGGATGCTATCCTAATAGAATTGGATTTAGTGGGGCTTTGGACCATACCAGTAAAACGGGGATTAACCCAGATGAGACTACTTTGGCAGAGATGCTCAAAGCAAATGGTTATACCACAGCAGCATTTGGCAAATGGCATTTGGGGCATTTAACGCCATTCTTGCCCACGCATCAAGGTTTTGATTATTTCTTTGGGATTCCCTATTCACACGATATGGTACCCAATCACCCCAATGTGAAAAATTACTATCCCCCATTACCCCTTATTGAAGGAGATAAAACCATTCTTACTAATCCCGATAGTACCAAATTCACAACGGATTTCACAGAAAAAACTATAGCATTTATCAAAGAGAATAAACAAAAACCCTTTTTTGTTTACTTAGCGCATCCGCTACCTCACGTGCCCATGGCGGTTTCTAGCAAATTCAAGGGCAAGTCTAAACAGGGATTGTATGGAGACGTGATCATGGAATTGGATTGGAGCATTGGACAGATTAGAAAAACGCTCAAAGCTTTAAAGTTGGAAGAAAATACTTTGTTGGTTGTCACATCTGATAATGGACCTTGGTTAAATTATGGCAATCATGCAGGCAGTGCTGGTGGCTTGCGCGAGGGCAAAGGAACTTCTTGGGAAGGTGGTCAACGTGTTCCCTGCTTAATTGCTTGGAAGGGAGTAGTTCCTGCCGGACTGGTGATGAATCAATTGGCATCTGAGATAGATTTACTACCAACCATTGCCGCCATTACCCAGTCTGAACTACCCAAAAACAAAATTGATGGGGTGAATATTTTACCATTACTTAAAGGAGACGCGTCAGCAGCACCTAGAAAAAGTTTTCTCTATTACTTTCGTGCCAACAATTTAGAAGCTGTTCGCAATGAGCAATACAAATTGGTCTTCCCGCATCCGGGTAGATCCTATGAAGGGTTTGCGCCAGGCAAGGATGGTGTTCCAGGAAAAGCCAATGAAAATTTTGCTTTTGAAGGTGGGCTATTTGATTTAAGACGTGATCCTGGAGAACGATATGACTTGAGTAAGAGCTTACCAGAAGTTTTGGCAATGCTCCATAAAATAGCTTCAGAAGCCCGCGAAGACCTAGGTGATGAACTAAGCAAAAATCCCGGAAAAAATAGGCGAACGCAAGGTAAAGTACAATAGGTCTTATTGCAAATAAGCCACCAAACTAGGGTTGATTTCTTCCAATAAAAATGTAGGAGCTGACAGATGATCCAGTTTTGGGTTCAACAGGTGAATCATCATTTCCATGGCTTTTAAACCTTGGCTATAAGGATACTGTTCTACTGAAACCATGGGTGGATAAGCCGTATAGCTAGTAATGGGCAGATTGGCATAACTCACAAAAGCAATTTCTTTATTTACTTCAATATGTTGTTTATTGGCATATTGAACCGCATCCATATGCACATAATCATTAAATGTAATGATGGCAGTTGGGGGTTGTTTTAATGCCAATAATTTTTTCATGGCGCCTTGTGTGTTATCCTTTGAAAAATCGGTAGTCTCTACCAATTGCATGTCAACCTTCAATTTTTGTTTGGATACACCTTCTATATATCCGTTTAATCTTTCCTTACTTGCGGATAGTTTATCAGGACCATTAATCAGTGCAATTCTTCTGTAACCTTTGTTGAATAACCAACCTACCATATCAACCGTGCCTTTGTACAAATTACAATAAACTTTATGTGCTTTTTCAATATTGGGAACCCGATCAAAATACACAACTGGAATATGGTATTTCTCCAATGCCAATAAATGATCATAATGATTGGTTTCTTTGGCCAAAGAAATAATCAGTCCATCAACCCTTTGCTGCTTCATGGTTTCTACCACTTTTTGCTCTCTTTCCAAATCATCAAAACTCTGACCAAATAAAATGGTATAATGCTGTTCCATAGCTGCTACTTCCATACCACTAATTGCCTGAGAGAAAAACTCTTCTCTAATGAAGGGCATAATAACTCCTATAACAAAGCTTTTCTGTTGTTTGAAAAATATGGCCTTGGGGTTTGGCTCGTATCCTAATTCCTTGGCGGTTTTCTGAACTAATTCCTTAGTGCGTAACCCAATACGTGGATGATTACTCAAAGCACGAGAAACCGTAGATACAGAAAACTTTAATTTATCTGCAATAGCTTTGAGTGTAGGTATTTGGTCAGACATCTTTTAAGTTATGCACTCAAAGATGGGAAAAGTCATGCTTTTTTACTAATCCTTATTTTAATTTGCCCAATGCGTCTTCCAATTTCTCCAACATTTGTGGAATCTCTTCTTTCTTAGAGGTTCCAACACTTAAACGGTACCAAGGGTTGTTAGCACCACCACCAAATGCAGAAAATGGCACCACAGCCAATTTGGCTTCTGCAAGAATATAAGACGTCACATCCATTTGAGTGGCCAATAGCTTTCCTTCTGCTGTAGTTTTTCCAACCAAGTCAATCTTAATTGTTAGATAGATGGCTGCTTGAGGAGCAACTGCGTCAACAGAAAATCCTTTTGTTTTTAAGCCAATAAAACCTTCATAGATGCTACGCAAACGGAATTCAACTTCCATTTTAAAATGTTTCAAGTAGACTTCTATGGCATCTTTTTGCAAGAGGTATTTGGCCACTGCTTTTTGTTCAGCCATAGGAGCCCAAGCACCCAAGTGACTCAAAATGGCTTTCATTTTAGTAATCACCGTTTCTGGACCAAGGGCCCAACCCACACGCACACCTGTAGCTGCAAAGACTTTAGAAATTCCGTCTACAAAAACGGTAAACGCTTTCATGTCAGGTCTAAGCGTAATAGGATTATAATGCTCCGTAGTTCCATAAGTTAGTGTCCAATACATTTGGTCAAACATCAAGTAGAGTTTCTTTTCACCCTCAGCACGTGTAGCGTTTTCTGCTAAGACCAAATCACAAATAGCTTCCAGCGATTCCTTACTCAAAGTAGTACCTGTTGGATTTTGTGGTGTACACAAACAAAGGAGGGTAGCACCTTTAATATGTTTTGCTACGTCCTCAACAGTTGGCATAAAATCATTTTCAACACTACATTCTATCACACAATGTTCCCCATCGGTCATGTGTACATAGTGGTTATTGTTCCAAGAAGGCACACCATAGATTACCTTATCACCCTTGTCAACAATGGCCTTGAAAATGGTATAAATCAGCGGTCTTCCGCCCGATGCAATTTGAATTTCATTGGGTGCATAGTCAATTCCTTCCCATTCTTTTAAAAAGGCACCAACCGATTTGCGTAAGTCCAATACCCCTTCTGCTGCAGGATAATTGGTATTGTGCGCTTGATAAGAAGCAATAATTTCAGATTCCAATTCAAAGGGAATAGGAAATACCTGTGGGTCAAAATCTCCAATGGTAAAATTATAAATGGTTTCACCAGCGCGGATCCGCTCACTAATCATATTACCCAGTTTCACAATTTCAGATCCTATCAGTGTTTCGGCCAAGTGGCTCAGTTTGGGTTGACTCATATGCTGGATTTTATGCGGCAAAACTAGCATAAAAAACCGCAGCCATTACTGACTGCGGTTGATTTTTGGAAGAAGAACTATTTTTAATACTTTCCGGATTCCTTTATTTTATTTTTTTCAATCCTCTTTCTTCTTCTTTTTTTAACTTTTGACTTTTGACTTTTGACTTTTGACTTTTGACTTTTGACTTTTGACTTTTGACTTTTGACTTTCTATTCAATCACCTTATAGTCTTTGAACAATTTAACAGGAGCAGCTTCTGCCAAGGCCCTATATCCTTTCCAAGCTCCCTCAAAGAAGGCATTGGTGCGTTTTACCACTTCATCCACCATTCTTTCAGCTTCTGCAATCAAGCGTTCTTCCTGTGCACCAGGAATACTACCCTTACCCATGGCTGTGCCGCGGGCTTCTTGCAATACACTGCTTACGGTTACTTGAGGTATATTACCATAGCCCTGTTTGTCTTGAGGCTTACCCGTTAATTGTTCGCGAATGCCTTTGATGCTATCTTGCATGGCTTTGGCTACTTTTTTCAAGGTATCCGATTGTTTAGCATCCATACCGGAATAATTGGCTTCAATTTTCTTAATCACTTCATCTGCTTCAGTAAGTTTGTCAGTTAGATCAACCAGTCTAAGCGCACTCTTATCTGCCCTAGTATTAAACTTACGCAATGCATCACGAACTTCTTTAGGTGTAGGAGCATAAGGGTCATCATTCACTGTTACCATCATGCTATCCGTCATATCCTTTCCTAGACTTAAAACAACTTTATAGGTACCTGGATCAACGGGTAAACCGCCTGGCTCATCGGCTGCGCCACCACGGCCACCAAAGCGACCGCCACCACCTCCACCACCGCCGCGGCCAGCACCACCAGCGGTTCTAATGCCTTTGCCTTCCATACCCCAGTAGAAACGGTTAAAACCCGTATCTGCTTTGGCGCGTAATTGTCTAACCTGTGTATTGGATGCGTCAAAAATGCGCACCGTAGCCGTGTCTGCAATTTTATTCTTACCCGTATCTGTTGCAGATTTGCTTACATAGAAACTAAGTGCTGCGCCTCTTTTTTTGTTCTCCCCTTCGTAAGTACCATAAGTACTGTATTCAATACCTGGTGCATTTTTCATTTTGGCCTGATAAGCCTGTGGTGCTTCAAAAGCGGTTAACTTCTTAGCAAATACCACACCTTTATTTGCGGCCAATTTGCGCAAAGGGCGAATATCGTCTAAGATCCAAAGGGCTCTACCAAATGTGGCAATAACCAAATCGGCTTCTCTTTCTTGAATGGCAAAATCATAGGTAGAAACCGATGGATAACCATTTTTAAATTGTTGGAAAGTACTACCGTTGTCCAATGATATCCAAAGACCTTGTTCCGTTCCAACAAAAATCAAATTAGGTTCAGTTGGATCTTGCAAAACAGTAAGCGCATAACCCACTACTTTTTTCTCATCAATCATCCTGGTCCAAGTCTTACCAAAATCGGTGGTACGGAAAATATAAGGTTTCATATCGCCACGGCGATAGTCATTGGCCACCACAAATGCTTCACCTGCATGATGCCTAGAAGCGCGTATTTGTGGAATCCAAGCACCCAAGGGTAAGCCAGGAATTTTACCACGGAAACTGGTCCAAGTTTTTCCGCCGTCTCTGGTTAGCTGCACATTGCCATCATCGGTACCTGCCCAGATAATGTCTTTTTCTTTGGCCGATGGTTCAATACAAAGCACCGTACAATAGTTTTCTGCACCAGTAATATCTACCGAGATCCCACCATTATTACTCTGATCAATTTTAGCACTATCATTGGTTGTTAGATCTGGTGAGATCACGCTCCATGATGCACCCTTGTCTGTACTCTTATTTACAAACTGACTTCCATAATAAATGGTCTTCTTGTCAAATGGATCTTGCGCAATGGCTGAGTTCCAGTTAAATCGTTGACGGGTTTTAGCATCTGGTTTAGGAGGACGAATACTCCATTCATCGCCAGTGGCCATATTGTAACGGCTTACGCTACCACCTTGGCTCATGGTATAAACCCAATTGGGATCTTCTGGATCCGGCATTACGTCAAAGCCATCGCCCCCGCTAACGCCTTGCCAGTAAGCATTTCGGATGCCGCTCTGGATCCAAACATAAGCTGGTCCATTCCAACTTCCATTGTCTTGCAAACCACCCATTACATGATAAGGTATTTGGTTGTCTACATTTATATGATAGAATTGGCCCAAGGGCAATTTCTCATCAAACACCCAGGTCTTACCTCGGTCTCTAGAAATACCAATACCACCATCATTACCATCAATGATAAAATTGGCGTCATTGGGGTGAATCCACCAAGCATGGTGATCAGGGTGAATACCACTATAAGGCAAAACTGATTTAAATGTTTTTCCTGCATCATCACTAACAGTCACCATTTGGTTAATATTATATAACCTGTTTTCATTTTGTGGATCAACAGAAATGTCTTGGAAATAAAATGCACGATTGGTTACTACTGCTGCGTCACTATTCACTAGTTCCCATTTAATACCGCCGTCTTCTGATTTATACAAACCATTCTTAGTTGCTTCTACCAAGGCATAGACTCTATTGGGGTCAGACTTTGCAATGCTGATCCCAATGCGGCCGTATTCACCTGAAGGCAAACCATCTTCTTTTCCTAATTTTTTAAAGCTTTTTCCGCCATCATAGGTTACATACAAACCACTACCGCTTCCACCACCTTTTAAACTCCAAGGGGTGCGCTTATGCTGGTACATATTTACAAATAATTTATTGGGATTTGCTGGATCCATGACCATGTCTCCCACACCGCTGGTATCATTGGTGTGTAAGATCAGTTTCCAAGAATCGCCACCATCGGTGGTTTTATAAACACCTCGTTCAGCGTGTTCTGCAAACGGATTACCCATCACACCCGCATAGACAACGTCTGGATTTTTAGGGTCAATGATAATACGATGGATATTTCTTGTTTTTTGAAGACCCATGCATTTCCAGGTCTTACCACCATCTAGACTTTTGTAAATCCCTTCTCCCAAGCTAATACTATTGCGCGGATTACCCTCACCTGTACCCGCCCAAACCACACTGGGATTGGATTGCGTGATGGCAACACTACCAATATTTAAAATGGGTTGTTCGTCAAATAGGGGTGTCCAAGAAGCACCCGCATTCTCTGTTTTCCATACACCACCTGAAGCAGTACCTAAAAAAATAGTAGTGGGATTGTTGTGAACCGCATCAATAGCAGTAACCCTACCGCTCATTCCAGCTGGGCCAATATTGCGCGGCTTCATTGTCTTGAACTGTTTGTTCAGGTCTACCTGTTGTGCGTGAATACCCATCGTCATGCCAATAGCAAGGATGGAGAGCAATTGTTTTCTCATGAAGTAGTTTTTGGAGTTCCCAATATCCAACTTTATTGGGCTTTGACCAAAAGGAAGTATAAATCCATCAAGGGCCCGCCCGGCCCCCACCCCGGCCTCCGGCCACCCCTCCTGCAAGCGGTAGGGGAATTTTGATGAAGCAATCCGAGCACTTCTCCCGCAAGCGGTAGGCGAACTAGTTTAATTTATTGCCGCATTGGCAGTATCTTGTATCCGCTAAAAACTAACTATGAAGTTCATTCACGCCCTCTTGGGATTGATGGCCATTGCTCCTGTCATGGGCCAAAAAAAAGAAGTCAAGAAAACCGCAGCGCCTGTTGTTGCAGAAGCACCTAAAATGGATAGTCTCTTTAAAAATGCGCATTTCCGCAGCATTGGACCTTTCCGTGGAGGACGTTCAGTTACCTCCGCTGGTGTCATTCAAAACCAATTGGTGTATTATATGGGTACCACGGGCGGTGGTGTTTGGAAAACAGAAGACGCTGGAGTGAGCTGGCGCAATATTTCTGACAACTATTTTAAAACAGGGTCTGTTGGGGCTGTTGCTGTTGCAGAATCAGACGCTAATGTAGTGTATGTTGGTATGGGAGAACACGCACCAAGAGGGGTGATGACCAGCTATGGCGATGGTGTTTATAAAAGTACCGATGCCGGAAAAACATGGAAGCAAATGGGACTGGAAAAAACAGGCTCTATTTCTTATATCCGCATCCATCCCAATAATCCAGATATTGTCTATGTAGCGGCACAAGGTGCGCTTCATGGGCCAAATGCAGATAGGGGAATTTATAAATCTATTGATGGTGGCAAGACTTGGAACAAGACCTTATACGTAGATGAAAATACAGGCTGCGCCGATTTAAGTATGGACATGAATAACCCACGAATCTTATATGCCGCTATGTGGGATTATAGAAGAACGCCTTGGCAAATGCGTAGTGGTGGCAAGGGTTCTGGCTTATACAAATCAGATGACGCAGGAGAAACCTGGGTGAAATTAGAAAAAGGATTACCCAAAGAAATGGGTAAGATGAGTATCAGTGTTTCTAGAGCCAACGGTGAAAAAGTATATGCATTGATAGAGAGCGATACCCAAAAAGAAGCTGGTGGATTGTTTGTAAGTCAAGACGCTGGTAAGAACTGGAGTAGAATTAGCAAAGACCATCGCCTAACGCAACGCGCTTGGTATTATATAGAATGTTTTGCAGATCCAAAAGAGGAAAACACCATCTATGTATTAAACTCACCGGGACTAAAATCTACCGATGGTGGTAAAACCTGGTCTTATATCAGGGGACGTCATGGAGACTATCACCAACTCTGGATTAACCCAAATAACAATAAAAACCAAGTACTATCTGATGATGGTGGCGCATGCATCACTTTCAACAATGGTAAGTCATGGAGTAGTTTAGACAATCAACCTACTGCACAGTTTTATAGGATCTCTGTAGACAATGAATTCCCTTATCATATTTATGCGGGTCAGCAAGACAATAGTTCTGTAAAAATCAAAAGTTCCAATCCAAGTGGTTGGAGTATTGGTGAAAAGGATTGGGATTATTCCTCAGGTGGAGAAAGTGCTTTCTTGGCATTTGATCCCAATAATCCTCAAATGGTGATGGGTGGTTCATACCAAGGAACCATTGGTTTATTAGATAGCAAGAGTGGTGAAGGAAAACAATTGATGGTGGCACCCATCCAATACCAAGCATTGCAACCCAAAGACATGAAGTATCGTTTCAATTGGAATGCACCCATTATTTATAGTCAACACGAAGCCAATACTTTTTATCACGCCGGAAATATCTTGTTCAAAACCACTGATTTTGGTAAGAGCTGGAAAGCAGTTTCTCCAGATTTAACCACACATGATACCACCAAGATGGGCATGAGTGGTGCGCCTTATACCAATGAAGGAGCGGGTGGAGAAAACTATTGCACCATTGCTTACGTGATGGAATCACCTTTAGAAAAAGGCGTGATCTGGACAGGTAGTGATGACGGTGTTGTTAGCGTTACCCGCGATGGCGGCGCAAGTTGGAGCAATGTTAGCCCACCCGGTTTAGGAGAAGCATTGGTAAACTGTATTGAAGTATCGCCATTTGATAAAGCCACTGTTTATATTGCGGCTACCAAGTATAAGTTTAATGACAAAACTGCCATGCTCTACAAAACAACAGACTATGGTAAGACTTGGAAAAAAATTAGCGATGGCATTCCAGAAGGTGCTTATACCCGTTGTATTAGAGAAGACGTGAAACGTAAAGGATTGCTCTTTGCTGGAACTGAAACCGGTTTATATGTCTCATTCAATGATGGTAGTAACTGGCAACAATTGCAATTGGGTTTACCCATTACGCCCATTACGGATTTGAAAATTCACCAAGGCAATTTGATTGCTGCAACCATGGGAAGGGCATTTTGGATCTTGGATGATTTGCATTTGATTGAACAGTTTGATCAAGCTAAAAAAGACCAATTGCATTTGTTCCAACCCAAAGATGCATACAGACTTTCTGGATACAGTACTTTGAATGGAGACTTGAGCGATGAGGATTTGGAATTGCCTTTGCAAGAACGCACAGGTATTAATGCAGCAACTGGTTTGGTCTTGCATTATCAATTGCCTGCTAAACCAGATTCTGCTATGAAGCTGAGTTTGGAAATCAAGGACAGCAAGGGTAATCTGGTGCACAAATACAGCACAGAACCTGATAAGGATTTTGTGGGTGGTTATGCGGGTGGTCCTTCTCCTGATCCAACAATTTCTGCAAAAGGCGGTGTCAATAGATTTGTATGGGATTTACGCTATCCACCACAAACAGGTGTACAAGATGTATTTATTGAAGGGGGCTATGATGGACATAGAGCAGTACCTGGTGATTATACAGCTGTTTTAAACGATGGTAAACAAAGTAAAACCGTTTCCTTTAAAATATTAGCAGATCCAAGAATCAAAGCAACTGCAAAAGAATACGAAGACCAACATATTTTGGCAACTAAAGTAGAAGCAGGTATTGATGAGATTCACAAGTCGGTGGTAAACATGCGTAAATTGAACAAGCAATTGTCTGACTTGCAAGAACAATTGAGTGATACCACCAAGTACAAAGCCATTAGAGAACAAGCTGCTAAAGTGCAAAAAACTTTGGCTAAATGGGAGGAAGCATTGGTACAAACAAAGTCTCAGAGCAATGATGATGTGATCAATTATATCAACAAACTCTCTGCAGACTATGTATTCTTAAAAGGAGAATTGGATGCCAATATTCCTTATGTAACAGATGCGCAATTAGAGCGATATGCAGAGCTGGACAAACTTTGGCAACCATTGAAAAAACAAATGCAAGACCTAGTGAACAAAGACGTTTCAGAAATCAACAAATTATGCAAAGACCAAGCCGTGAATAAAATCATTGTTGGTTTATAGTATCGCTTTATAAATAACTACAAGTTTCTTACATTAAAAAGACCACCCATTCGGTGGTCTTTTTTACAACTTTTATTTTCCTTCTTACCTTTTTTTTCTTATCTACTTACTCGCTTCCTTTTGAATTTTGACTTTTTACTTTTGACTTATCATCTTCGTACTTTTTCTCTGCCGCTTGCGCTTTTTCAAAATCAAGTACAACGCCGTTGATGCAATAACGCAATCCTGTTGGAGGAGGACCATCTTCAAATACATGACCTAAATGTCCTTTGCAACGGCCACATTCTACTTCTGTTCTTTTCATGCCAAGGGTATTGTCTGGCAAGTAAATAATGGAGCTCTTGCTAATGGGTTCATAGAAACTAGGCCATCCGCAACCAGCGTCAAATTTGGTATCGCTCTTGAACAGGGGATTACCACAGGCGCCACAATAGTAGGTACCTATTTCTTTAAAGTTTTCAAACTTACTGGTGTATGGTCTCTCCGTTCCTTTTTGACGAGAAATGTAGTACACTTCTGGTGAGAGAATGTTTTTCCATTCGTCCTCTTTTAGTACCACTTTACTGTTATCGGTTCTTGAATAAGCGGGGTTGTTTTTGTTGTCCATGGTTGTTTTATTGTTCGTGTTCTGAGAAAAGCAGCTTTGCAAACTAAGGCTTGCCAAAAGCAGTACAAAAATCCTGATCATAATGTTGATTATTAGGTACAATGAATATACGAATAGAGACGCGCGATGGTTTTAATACTTACAACTAACAGCTGTTAATGTTTGGTGAATAGATAATTTTTAAGTGAATTGGTAGACTGTTAAATGTTTTATAATGCCTTAGTCTTATATTTGTCCTTCATTCAAGGTTAGCAAGTACATGTTTAATATTATCCTGTTTGGCCCTCCCGGTTCTGGAAAAGGCACTCAAAGCGAAAAACTGATAACCACTTACGGATTGGTTCACCTTTCTACAGGCGATATCTTACGTAGAGAAATTACACAAGCAACTGAATTGGGTCTGGAAGCAAAAAAACTCATGGACAATGGCCAATTGGTACCTGATGCGGTAGTGGTTGGGATGATTAAGTCTGCTTTGGAAAACAATCCCCAAGCCAAAGGTTTTTTGTTTGATGGTTTTCCAAGAACAGAAGCTCAATCCGTTTCTTTAGACGCTTTATTGGCAGAAAAAAACACTGAAATTGGCGTGGTGCTGGCTTTGGAAGTAAGTAATGAAGAACTCACTAAGCGTTTGCTGAACCGTGGTCTAACCAGTGGCCGGAGCGATGATACCAACGAATCCATTATCAAAAACCGCATTCTAGAGTATCAGACTAAGACAACTGTAGTGGCTAACTACTATAATAAGTTTGATAAGGTTGTGAACATAAAGGGAGAAGGAACTGTAGCAGAAATATTTAATGCACTTTGCAGCGAAATTGACAAAAGACTGTCTAATTAAGTACCAAATAGTTCGACCAATACCAACTGCAGGTCCCGCCCACCAAAGGCGGGACTTTTTATTTAGCCAATTTCAGCTCATCCAGCATCTGAATAATCTTGTCTAATTTCTCCGTTTCTAGTTTGCCCAAATAAATTTGAATCTCCTCAATTTCTCTTTTGGCTTCCAAATTGGTTTCATAGTCATTCTGTGCCTGAATCCTGTCTCTTGCACTCTGGCGGTTCTGACTCATCATGATAATGGGGGCCGCATAAGCTGCCTGTGTACTAAAGATCAGGTTTAATAAAATAAAGGGATAAGGATCCCAGTGTTGCATATAGGCTAGGATATTGAGGGCCATCCAGATTAGTACGAATACGGTTTGGATAATGATAAATCGCCAAGAACCCATTCCAAGCGCTACTGCATCTGCAATCTTATCGCCGTAGGTTAATTTGGATTCATGCGCTTCATTCCAGTTCTTATTTGCCATTTTTTCTTTGAAATTACGTCAATCCCTTGGGTATCCTAGATTCTATCAATAACTTCAAAGATGCGCTACCTGCCACTGATTTTCATGTTCCTTTCCTGTACCAACACAAAGCTTACTAGGAAGGAGTGGAGTTCCCCTCCTGAGCCGGCAGGCTGGGGAGGGGTGCCCGAAGGGCGGGGTGGGCCCGTGGAAACTCGCACCACAGGATCCGGTTTTTACCAGCAGGCCATCAGTTATAACTGGAAGCAAAGAGACTCTTTGGCCATGCAGCTTTTTTTGCAGGGCGATGTACCAGATTTCTACAAAAACTTTGTATGCATTAAGAGCCAATATACTGATAGTCTGAAGCAGGTTCATCGTATTGAGTATGAAGTAGCCCCAGACTATCTAAGCATTGGCACTAATGAAGACTGGGCTCGCGTGCCTCTTACACCCATGGCCGCACAAGCCATTGCCGATAGCCTCCATTGTTTTCTCCCCACCAGAAAAATGGTCAACCAGATCTATGAACAGAGCAAGATCAAATTAACACCAGTTCCCATGTATGCGTTTAGAGATAGTAGCGTGACCATGTGGCAACACCACTTAATCATTGAAGGGCAAAGACAGGGAAGAAAGGGATTGATTGGTGGCATCAAGAAAGACGTTGTGATTAGCAATGTGGTGAGTCAACACGCAAAACAAAATAGGGTGGCCATTTATGGATGGCATCTCTTGAACGGAAAAGCCATCCAACCTTTGTATGCTGGCCATGTGAACTGGTATGTAGATTATAGTCATGGTATTAGACTCATCAAAAGAACGGTGAAGGTTGACGGAAAAAAAATGGATTACAAAGACTTGCTTCGTAATCCATTGCTTAGAGGGCTCTTGACCGATGAGGCCGAACCCGTCTTTCTGAACTATTAAATTTTATAGTACTGCTCCCATCCTTTTCTTGGAGGAAGACCCACCAACATGTCGTTGGCCATTTTATGATTGGTAATCTGTTTGGTCTTTCTATCAAATTTCAAAGTAGTATTCAAATGCTGCGCCAATACGCCTAAGCAGAATACTTGACTCAAAGGACCAGCAATATGGAAAGGAGAACGCGTTTCTTCCTGACCCATACAGGCTTTTAAGAAATTGGCGTAGTGGTTGCTAGGGCTTTTGGGAACTTCGGGTAACATACTGGCCATTTCCTTGGCTTTTGCTTCAGGAATAATAGATAGTGTTGATCCATGAGAACCGCCTTTGAAGGTTAGGTCCTTACCATAGATAATTTTTCCTGGATTGAGTCTGGTAGCCTGTACTTTGGTGTTGCCGGCCGGAGGAATATTGGCGTCCAATTCGGAGTTGGTGAAACCGGCCGGAAGTGGCGGTTGGTTGTCAACACCGTCATACCAAGTGATGTCACAGGCAGGCATTTTAGCTCGCTCCGGAAAATGGAACTTGATGGTAGAAGAAGTTGGATAGAAGAAAGGATTATGACCGGTTGCTTTGAGCATACTAACTTCAGTTGGTAAACCAAGGTCTAAGAACTGGTGTGCGGTATCAATCAAATGCGCACCCCAATCGCCCAAGGCACCCATGCCAAAATCATACCAGCAGCGCCATTGACCATTGATATAGTCATGGTTATAGTCATGCATTTGGGTAACACCATGCCAAGTATCCCAATCCAATGTTGTTGGAATAGATTCAGCAGCAGGTAGTTTTTTAATATTGGTATCCCATCCATGCCAACGGCGGGCACTATTCATGTGCGCAGTGATAGCCGTTACGTCTTTGATAATTCCCGCTTCGCTCCAGGCTTTGAATTGAAAATAATTTCCTTCAGAATGGCCTTGGTTACCCATTTGAGTCACCACTTTGGAATGTTTCTTGGCAGCTTTCATCATCAGCTCTACTTCATTAAAAGTGCGAGCCATGGGTTTTTCTACGTATACGTGTTTGTCTAAAGAAAGGGCCATCATGGTAATGGCAAAATGGGAATGGTCAGGAACGCCAATGGATACAGCTTCAATTTGAGAACCCATTTTTTCAAACATGGTTCTAAAATCCTGAAAGCGCGGAACATCTGGAAATTTTTTCAATACTTCTTGGGTTTGAGGACCACCCATATCCACATCACAAAATGCCACAAAATTGGCCAAACCCGTTTTAGCAAAAGACAAAACATCTGAGCCACCTTGGTTACCAATACCAATACAGGCAAGGTTTACTTTTCCGCTGGCGCGATTGGCAAAGCCATTGTTCCAGATAGCTGGAAAAGCAGTGGCAGTAGAAAGCAGGGCGGCATTCTTCAGGAATGACCTGCGGGATTTATTAGACATAGCAAGCAATTTTTTGGTTCACTAATATAACTATAAAGCCTACAAAACTTAAGGCAAATCCTTCTTTAGCTGTTGATAATCGGTGAACACAGATTTGAACTGTAATTTCAACTGATTCACCATTTGTAACTGCTGCGTAGTTGGGGCAAAATCCGCTCCATAAGTCTGAGACTCTTTTGAAATGGCCAAAAACCTTTCTGTAATCTGCGCAGGGTTTCGGAAATCATCCCAGCGCGCACCGGTTTGGTGCGTATCAAACAGTTTAGATTCTAGCACATAGAGCTGTTGTTCCAAAGCCAAGGACTTGGCAGAACCCTCTTTTAACAAGGCAGCCCGTTTAATTTCCATTTCGGTAATCAAATCAAAACAAGCTTTAATATTAGATCGCAAGTCCTTACCCAGTGCGTATTGTGCGGCAATGGCTTCTTTGGTAGATCCAGCGTTAGGGTCTTGCAATACTTGAAGCATTTGTTTCTCAACGCTGGCATCGGTTTTAAGTACCACTTGATAATTACCCAAAGCAACGCGAATAGGTTCCATGCCAGGACCAATATCCAAATCAGGCACATACATTAAACGGCTACCCGTAGAATCTAGTTTTACAAAATCCTTACCCTTGGGTTTGGTTTTTAGGGTAGGCATTTTCAGTTCATCATGCGCCAAATTCCACCAAACCCTATTCACGCCTTTGAAATTAGTACCCTCCATGGTTTGAATGGTATCGCCGCTAGGCCCTAAGACAAATAACTTAGGCGCTTTTTGTAAAGTATCGGCCAAGAAATAATTGATGCTAGCACCATAAGGAGGATTCTCCCCTGTTACCGCACCACCACCGTCGTGATTGGCGCCTTTCATATTAAACCGATAAGCAGGACGGAGGGGATACAAACTAGTTTTACTAGCAGCCAAGCGTTTGCTCAATTCTCTAATTGGTGTAATATCATCCAAGATATAGAAGCCACGGCCATAAGTAGCAACAGCCAAGTCACGGAAATTTTTCTGGATAGCCAAATGATACACAGGCGATGGCGGCAAATTATTCTTGAGTTGCAACCACTGACCACCATCATCAGGACTCACATACAATGCATTGTCTGTTCCTACAAAAATCAAACCCTTCTGAGTAGGATCTTCTTTTACAAAATGCACAAAACCGCTATTGGATGCAGGTAAATTCTGACCAATATTGGACCAGTGTTTACCAAAGTCAGCAGTCTTAAACAGATAGGCTTTAAAATCACCCTGTTGCTGAAAATGCACGGTCACATAAGCCGTACCAGCGTCAAAATTAGAAGGATCAATATTGCTGATGGTACCCCATGGAGGAAGGTTCAAATTGGCTGTGAGGTTGGTCCAAGAAGCACCATCATTGGTAGTGAGTTGCAATTGACCATCGTTGGTACCCACCCAGATCATCCCTTTTTTTAGTGGCGATTCAGAAATAGCATACAAAGTACACCCGTCAAAAGTCATGAGGTTATCAGAAACAATGCCACCAGAATTTTGCTGGTGCGATTTTGTATTGGTAGTTAAATCCGGACTAATTACTTTCCAAGTATGACCCCCATCTGTGGTCTTGTGTACGTACTGACTTCCCACATATACGGCACCACGTTCGTGACGCGACAAGGTCATGGGAAAATTCCAATGCCAACGATATTTCATATCGGCGGGAGCCACACCATAACCCGCTTGGGGCCAAGGACGCACATCGTGCGATAGCCCCGTGCGGGTATCAGTTACATCCAAACCACCATCGTAACAACCAGACCAAATAATCTTAGGATCAAAAGGATCTGCTTGCGCAAAACCGCTTTCACAACCACCCACCGATTCCCAACTACTTAAAGGAATACTACCTGTTCGGCTAATGGCTTCTGTTCTATAAGAATAACCATCCTGTCTATTACCCATGATATGGTAGGGAATCATCTCATCCAACGCCACGTGATACATTTGGGCAATGGGCAAGTTTACATTGCGCCAGTTCTTGCCGCCATTGAAACTCATGTTCATGCAACCATCGTGGGCCACCATGATTCTATTTGCGTCCTTGGGGTCAAACCAGATTTCATGGTTATCGCCACCCGGCGCATAGCTACCATTTCCGTTAAAGGTTTTACCCCCGTCTTTGGATTCCATGATGGTCACGCTAATGGTATAGAGTTTGTTCTCATCCTGAGAAGAAACCCGCACCCTGGTATAGTAAGGTCCACGCTGCGCCAAAGAATGATTCTCCAACATCAGTTTCCAAGACTCACCACCATCGGTAGATTTATACAAGCCCGGAGCTTTTGCTTCAACCAAAGCATAAATGGTATTGGGGTTACTACCCGCAATATCAATACTGGTCTTACCAATGATCTTACCCGGACCACCGGGCAGACCGTTGGTCATTTGTTTCCAAGACTTGCCCCCATCGGTGGTTTTGTAAAAACCGCTACCAGGTCCGCCACTGTTAAGGTTCCAAGTATTCATTTGCACCTGCCACATAGCAGCTACTAGGTTATTGGGATCTTTAGGATTAATAGAAAGGTCCGAACAACCTGTGTTCTCGTCCACAAAAAGCACTCGGTTCCAAGTAAGTCCGCCATCAGTGGTTTTGTAAACACCTCTTTCTTGTTGCGGACCACCGGTATGACCCAGTGCCGCAACGTAAACGGTATTACTATCGGTTGGACTCACCAAGACCTTGCTAATGCGCACGGTGTTTTTAAGTCCCATATTTTTCCAGGTCTTACCCGCGTCCGTAGATTTATAAACCCCATTCCCATTAGGATGCGCAGGGCGAATGATATAGGATTCACCCGTACCCGCCCAAACCTGTTTGGGGTTGGATTCAGCAATGGCCATGGCTCCAATGGCGGAGTTGTCCATCTCGTCAAAGACTGGCTGCCAGCTAATCCCAGCATTAGTGGTCTTAAAGATCCCACCCGATGCGGCACCTACATAAGATACGTTGGGGTTCCCCGGTTCGCCCACTACTGCGCAAGCGCGATTTCCATCGGGACCCACAAAGCGGAAACGGAGGTTATTAAAGGGATTTTGATTTGCGGAATTGGAAGCCCCCATTTGTTGGGCTTCAACTTGGTTTAAACAAAGGCCCATTGCAGCAATGCACCATGCATTTATGCAAAGCGTGGCCAGAGAGATTTTTCTCATAGTACTTGTCTTGGTGAAGAAAGACAAGTTACTAATAAAAAGCTTTACACAATGACTATGGTAATTCTATAATCCTGATTCAAATGCAACAAACACTCAACCTCACAAATAAACCTATCCTCAACCAAATTCCACAAACCCAACTTCTCAATTAAATAAATCCTTATCCAAATCCACAAACACCCAACCTATCAAATAAAACCATCCTTATCTGAATTCAACAAACACCCAACCTCCCATATAAACAAACCCTCAACCAAATTGCACAAACACCCAACCTCACAAATAAACCCTTCCTTATCCGAATTCTACAGACACTCAACCTCACAAATAAACCCATCCTCAACCAAATTCTTCAAACACCCAACCTCCCATATAAACAAATCCTCGACCAATTTTTAACCTAAGTCCAGGGATGAAGATCTTTATACTTTTTAGGGAGATATTGAGTGGTCTTTTTTCTATTAATTAGAATAGCAATAGGCGCCATTTCAAATTTATAAACGGCTAATACTTGATTCACTTTATCCATTCGAAGGGATTTTTTTCCTTGCTCCAAATCGCGAATAAAATGAATACCAACTCCAGCCTTTTTGGCTAAATCAGGCTGCTTATGACTATAATATTTCCGTTTGTATTTTACCAGTTCTCCCAGTTCCATAAATAATTTTTCATTTAGATGTATTAAATAGGTCTTCTTGATTCAAGAATATAATATGCCTTTAAAAATACTAATACAATGGTTTTTCAACTATTAATTACACTAAAAGAATTTGAATAAAAATAATTTTATCCCAAACAAATTTTTGACCATTTAACCTTGATTCAATTTATAGCAACTCTCTTATTTTTCTATTCCATTTAACCTGTTTCCAAATTATCTACTATTCAATTTTCACATTATCTAAATCATCCGAAATCTAAATTTATCAGCAGCCAATTTATATACTATTAAAATTTAAGCATTCTAATTTTCCCTCTAAACCTTATCTATAAAGCACAAATGAAAAGAACAACTGAAAAGCACAACTGAAAAGCACAACTGAAAAGCACAACTGAAAAGAGTGTTCAAGGTCAATTAACACTCAGCCATACTTGATTTTCAGGATTTGAAAAAGGGTCGTTTTTATACTCGATATAGTATAAAATTGGCCTTCCATTTTCTCCGAGGTAAGAGTAGCACAAATCTCAAATATTTTGCCGCCTTTGATTTATACTCGATGTAGTATAAAAATGGGGTGTTTTGAAAATTGAAATTCAGATATACCATTGGTGTGAACGGTAATCAACTGACAACAAAATCTCAAATTTTTTGCCGCCTTTGATTTATACTCGATATAGTATAAAAATGGGGTGTTTTGAAAATTGAAAAATAAATAGGTTCGGGTAGGGAAAGGGGATACTGGATTGAGGAGGATATGAGATAAGGAATCTTAGTTGTGGGATTATGGAGGATATGTGATATGGAATGGGGGTTGTTGGATTGAGGAGGATTTGAGATAGGGAATTGGTGTTGTTGGATTAAGGAGGATATATGATTTGGGATGGAGGTTGTTGGTTTATGGAGGATATGAGATATGGGATGGAGGTTGTTGGTTTATGGAGGATATGAGATATGGGATGGAGTTTACTGGATTAAGAAGGATTTGAGATATGGGATGGAGGTTGTGGGATAAAGGAGGATATCTGATATGTGATAGGGGTCTGGGATGAGATTAATCAATTGAATAGACATTAAGAATAACTATTTTACTAATAAAGAGAACTAATTGCTTAGAAACATTTAAATTGTTTGAACAAAATTTTTCATTGCATTCGAAGCACTGAAAAGAAAAAATCACAAATATGAAAAATACGCTCCTATTAATTTGCAGCATACTGGCAAATATGGCCATTGCTCAAAACAGAGATATCAGTAGCTTATCCTCTGGTGGAAAGTTGCAGCCCTTGCAAGCCATCATGGATATTCGGCATTATACCATTAACCTCAATGTGGATTTGACCAATAAAACCATTCAAGGGGCAACAGAGGTTTCGTTAATCTTGGCTAAAAACACGGACACTATTTTACTTGACCTGATAAATCTGTATACCATTCAAAAAATCAGTGTCAACAACAAGCCGGCAAAATTTGATCATAAAGACAATAAAATTTATATCACTGGCGCTAACCCTTTTATACAAGGCAAACAATTAGTAAAAGTGGAGTATGGTGGGGAACCGCCCATCGCCGTAAGGCCACCGTGGTTGGGTGGTTTTACCTTTACCAAAGACAGATCAGGTAATCCTTGGGTAGCTATCAATTGCCAAAAAGAAGGAGCCAGAATTTATACGCCTACCAAGGACCATCCTAGCGACGAACCCAATGAAGGCGTAGACATGATGATTACGGTGCCCGATACTTTGGTGGTAAGCGGCCCTGGTCTTTTGCAAAAAGTGACCAAGTCAAAGGGTAAGAAAACCTATCATTGGAAAACCAATTATCCCATGAGTACTTATACCATGGTATTCAATATTGGAAAGTTCCATGTTGCAACGGATGAGTATACCACCATCAATGGAAATAAGGTTCCCATTCAATTTTATATTCTAGCAGAAGATAGTGCTGAAGCCAAAAAAATCATTGCGCTGAAAAAGAGAGACAGTCAGGTACTTGAAAAATATTTTGGTGAATATCCTTGGGTTAAAGAAAAGATTGGCATTTGCGCTGTACCTAACTCTGGTATGGAACACCAAACCAATATCACTTTCCAAAACAAATTTGTTTATACCAAAATTGGCCAAAGTGATTATAACGCTAATTTATTTCACGAGTATGCGCACGAGTGGTGGGCCAATAAAGTAACCAACAAAGACTGGGCACATGAATGGATTCAGGAAGGCATTGGCACTTATGCAGAAGCCTTGATCCATTATGACCTAGGGGGTCAAGAAGCTTATGATAAAATTATTGATGGACACAAACGCTCCATTAAATATATCAAGCCGATGGTAGGTGGTGAAGAAATGAGTGAAGATGAAACCTATGCCCAAACAGATATTTATACAAAGGGTTCTTTCTTTATGCATAGTCTCAGATATGTCATTGGAGATGCAATATTTTTCCCATCCCTGAAAAAGCTAGCCACCGATCCGCAATACACTTATGACAATATGGTAACCACTACCGATGTAGAACAATTGTTTAGCAAGGCATCGGGTATGAACCTAAAACCTTTCTTTGATTTTTATTGCAGAACAACCAATCAAATAGAGATTGTCATCAAAGAAGTGGGTTATCAGAAATACAGCATAAAAGTAAATAATGCTTTTATGAAATTACCATTTGAAATCACAAGCTCAGAAGGCGTTTCAAAAATGATGATTGACAAAGAAGGTATTATCATCAATAGTAAAACACCACCACAGGTAGATAACAAAGGATACTATTTGAAAAAAGTTCAATCCTTATAATCATGAGATCTAATTATTGTTTGGTTTTGCTTTTTGTTTGTTTCATTAGCAACAAAAGTTTTGCTGATACCTATCCTCGCAATTATTCCATTGATGTATTACACTATCGTTTTGAAGTAACGCTCAATGACAATAATGATGAAATAATTGGTAAGACTTCCATTAGCATTCAATTTAAAAAAAGCAATATCAAACAGTTTAGATTAGACCTGATGAATCAAACAGAACAAAGAAAGGGTAAGGGTATGATGGTGCAATCCATTAGTTCCAATCATCAAACACTGAATTATTCGCATGCAGGTGATTCCTTGATGATTCAACTGGCTAAGCCATCCACTCTGGATACAGTGATCACCTTTGTGATTCAATATAAGGGCATCCCAGAAGAAGGACTG
>Ga0136644_10000048_pt1 | contig 85653 bp, 90 predicted proteins | sample C_130820_EF_Meta_FD_94780 | JGI IMG/M metagenome (GOLD analysis project Ga0136644, IMG submission 94780) | Freshwater microbial communities from Lake Croche, Canada to study carbon cycling - C_130820_EF_MetaG (v2) (version 2) | ecosystem: Environmental > Aquatic > Freshwater > Lake | place...
ACACTGAAACATAAAATTAATACAAATAAAGATACTTTAGAAATATATGGAAATGAAAAAGTATCAATAAAATATAATTGTACATCTTGTAATTATACTACAATTATTAAATCTAATTACGATAAGCATTTATTAACAGATAAACATATAAGTAATATAAACGGAATATCTAAAGAAGCTACATATATTTGTTCTCATTGTAATAAGGAATATTTAAACAATAGTGGTTTATGGAAGCATAAAAAAAATTGTATTGTAATAAATAATGAAAGAGAACATGAACCGCTACAAAATAAATTTACGCCAAATATCACACCTGAATTATTTATGGAAGTGTTAAAAGAAAGCAAAGAATTACAAAATGTTCTCATTGAACAAAATAAAGAATTACAAAATAAATTATTAGAACAAAATAAGGAACACCAGCAACAAATATTAGAATTAGCAAAAAACCAATGTGTAGTAAATAATAATACAACAAATAATACGAATAATAATCAATTTAATCTCCAATTGTTCTTAAACGAGACTTGTAAAGATGCGATGAATATAGTTGATTTTATTAATTCATTTCAATTAACAACAGCCGATTTTGAAACCACCGGCAAATTAGGTTTCATAGACGGTATTTCACGAATATTTATAAAGGAACTAAAGAAACTGGAAACAGAAAAACTACCCATTCACTGTACAGATTTGAAACGTGAAACAGTGTATATAAAAGATAACGATATTTGGGAGAAAGAAAATGAAGAGAAACAGAAATTGAAATGGACGATTGACCGCATAGCACAATTGAATTTAAACCAAATACAAAACTGGCAAGAAAAATACCCAGAATGTAGGGAGAACAATACAAAAGAAAACGAACATTTTTTTAAATTGGCATCAGTTGCGTTGGGTGGTCGTGGAAAAGACGAAGAGGACAAATATCGTGATAAAATAATGAAAAATGTTATTAAAGAAGTTGTCTTAGATAAAAAGAGTATTGTTCTCAAATGAATAAATCAAAACATTGTTTTATCATTAAAAAGATATATAAAAAATAAAATACAATAAAATACAATAAATGGCTATCCCAAAAACAATTGTTCAAACATCGAAAGAAAAATTACCAGAATATGTAATAGAAATGATTAAAGAAAAGGCACCAAATTGGGAATATAAACATTTTACCGATAAAGAAATTCTACAATATTTTATTAATAATCCCATCGCAGAATTCCCTTTAATAATAAACAAATTTTGGAATTTAAGAAGTGGAGAACATAAAGCCGATTTATTTAGATATTATTTTTTATATAACGAAGGCGGCGTCTATATAGACAGCGACGCAATGATTGAAGACAATATTGAAAACATCACAAAAGAATATGAATTCTTTTCAGTAAATTCGTATTTAACAGGAACTATTTTTCAAGGGTTTATTGGTTGTGTTCCTAATAATAAAATTATATATGAAGCATTAAAAGATATTTATAATATAGACAATAATGATTTAATGCAAAATTATTATTTAATAACGGCAAATTTATTTAAAATTATTTATACAAATGTTTATGATTTTGAATATAAATTATATTATGAAGAAGAAAGCGACCACGAAAAAGCAAAAACACTGAATGATGAAGGTGTTGTTATTTTAATACATTATTGGAAAGATAAGGCTATACCACAAATAATCGATTTATCAAAATAATATCGGTTATAATGATATTATATTTTGTAAATTATATAATATCATTAATATATATAATTAGAAATTGAAAAATTAAATAAAAACGGTGAAAATGATAAAGATGATAAAGATGATGAAAATATTATTATTACTAAAGATGAAAATATTATTATTACTAAAGATGAATATAATAAATTAAAAGAAAAAGAACAGTTACTCGATAATATATTACCCTATAATTTTTCGAATTATGTTATAGATAATAAACAAAAATTTATAAGAGAACCAGATATTTGTGTTTTATTTACAGATATAGTAAGTTATTGTAAAATAGCAAAAACTTATATGGATATAGTCACATTTATGATTTTGAAAGAGATGTATACACGATTTGATAATTTGATAAAAAAATATCCATCATTACAAAAAATAGAAACAATTGGAGATTCTTATATGGTTGTAGGAGATATGTATAAAAAATATGATATAAATATAGTTATAAATGAAATAATAAATTTTGCTGAAAATTTATTAATAGAAACGAAAAAAATAATAGCTCCTTCATATAAATTACAACTACGAATTGGAATACATATTGGTTCAGCAATTATAGGGATTTTGGGAATAGATAAACCAAGATTATGTGTTGTGGGAAATACCGTGAATATAGCAGCAAGATTACAAAGTTCAACCTTACCAGATACTATACAAATAAGTGAAAAATTATATTCAATGCTACAAGATGAAGATAATAAATCAAAATATGTAAAAAAAGAAAATGTAGAATTAAAAAATATATCTATTATAAATACTTTTATTAGAGATAATATTGTGTCAAATAATATATAAAAATATAATTATATTATAATTATACAAACAAATGGAATTATTAAAAAACACATTATATATCAATTTAGAACATCGTAAAGACCGTTTAACACACGTTAAAAATGAATTAGAAAAAATTGGAATTCAAGGAGAACGGTTTAACGCAATTAAAACAAAAAACGGTGCTATTGGTTGTACTATGAGCCATATAAAATGTTTGGAGTTAGCAAAAGAACGTAATTACGAAACTGTTTTTATATGCGAAGACGATATTACATTTACAAATCCAGAAGTTCTCAAGGATAGTTTACAAAAATTTTATGATAATAATTCCATAGAGTGGAATGTTTTATTGATTGGTGGAAATAATGTTCCGCCATATGAAAAAACAACCGATTATTGTATTCGTGTATCGAATTGCCAAACCACTACTGGTTATATTGTAAAGCAATCATATTATGATGTTTTGATACAAAATTTCCGTGAAAGTGTACAAGGATTATTAAAAAATCCTAATAATAAACAACAATATGCGTTGGATATGTATTGGAAAACATTACAAAGAATAAATCGTTGGTATATGCTTTTTCCATTTACTGTAGTTCAATGTGAAAGTTATAGCGATATTGAAGAAAGAGTAGTGGATTATAAAGGGTTAATGCTGGATGCGGATAAACAATGGTTTTTTATGAGAAGATAAAAATTGAATTCTTTTTTCTTGTTTTATTTATATTATTAAAACAAGAAATCAATATAACAAGAAAATAACGACAATGGAAGAAACTAACAAATTGTTAATGAAAATAAATAATTTGGTAGAAGGACAAGTAGCAAAACGACCATCAAAAGTAATCAAATCGCCATATGTTGCTGATGTATTATATGACGACAATGAAATATTAGCTCATAGCGCGTCATTAGGTTGTTGTGGTTTGGCTGATATAGGTGCTACCATACTAATGACAAAACAAGAAAACAAAAATAAAACAAATAAAAAAAATAATAAAAATAAACAAGAAGGTGAAGTACAAATTGAAGAAAAAAATAAAAAATGTGAATATAGAATTTATTTATCAGTAAAAATGGAAAAAGGACACGAACAAATTATCGGTATTTATCCAAAATTAGCTGAACAATTAGTAGAAAATGCATTAAAAAATAATTATTTATCAAAATTAAAGAATGTACAAGAATATAGAAGAGAAACTGCTATATTCATCGATGGAGTAGTAGATTCCCGATTTGATTTTTCAGGAATTGATGAAAATGGTATGCGTTTTATTATGGAAATAAAAAATGTGCCATTGGCGGACTACGAAGATGTTAATGCAAAAGAACGAAAAACAAAAAATTATGATAATTATGATGTAAATTCCAAAATCGCGTATTTTCCAGATGGATACCGCAAAAAAACAAATGATACAATTAGTCCAAGGGCATTGAAACATATAAAAGAATTAATGGCATTGAAAAATATGTATGAAAATACAAGATGTTTGATGTGTTATGTAATTCAACGGACTGATGTTGCCAGTTTTCAACCATCTGTAATCGACCCACAATACAGAGAAGCATTTTATGAAGCAAGACGAAATGGTGTAGAAATCATTACTTTGGTAGTTGGTTGGAATAGAAACGGCGAAGCGCATTTCGTTAGAGATGATTTACCGATAAATTTTTAGCTATGAAATAACATAGAAAAATAAACCCCCCACTAATTCCCCAACCGTAAAAAATTAGACAAAACTGTCTTATTTTTTTCAGCATATTCCATTGATTTCAAATTAGCAGAATGTTCTTTTTGCATAATTTTTTCACGATATTGTTTATCTTTCATCGCCAAATAATATTCGGCTTCTTGTTTTTCCAATGGCGTTAATGGCTGTTTACTGCGTTCTCTAACAAAATGGTCAACTGATGAATATTGTGGTATATTATGGATATCTTTTTCACTAACAGCAAAAACGGTTTGGTCTTTATGGACTTTTCGTAAATCATCAAATTTCAATTTACTAAAAGGGTCACTACTAAAATATTGTTCATCGTCTTCATTTTCTTCGCCATCATATCCATCGTATAATTTAGTTCCAACGCCACCTGATACATATAGTTCTTGGACACCATTATAGCGTATAATTTCAGCATTCTTCTGTTTGATATTATCCAACACCTGACCCATATTATTTACCGAAACATTTTTTTCAATACTATAAATAGGGTCTTCTTTAGAGAACCATTCGTTACGATTTGTTTTCGATTTTTGAACCATATTTGCGTCAAATAATTGATTGAATTTTTCATTAAATTCAGTAGGTTTCATATTATTTATAACAGAATTTACTTGTTTGTATGTAGATTTATTGAAATCATTGACTAAAGGATTATATTTAGTAGTTTCTTGTGTTATTTCTTGATTTTGTCTATTATTATTTTTATAAAACTGGACTACAATATCAAATGCTTTTTTATAAAAAAGGAAATAATCAGGCGAAAGCTTGGATTTATCAGGATGTAACATGAGAACCTTCTTTTTAGCACGTTTTAAATCTTCCACTGAAATATCGTATGTCAAATCAAATAATCCCAATATATCTTGTAGATTATACATATGAATATTTAGATTATGTGTTTTATGATTATTTATATTATTCATTTATAGAAAATACAGAAATTATTTTTATATTTTTATCTCAATACACTATATATAAGAATATCATGCCTGAAAGAAAAACACAAAAGAAGAGAGTTCAACGCAAATCAAAAAAATGCCCAACCAACAAACATCGTAGCCGTGCTACAAAAAAATGCCGTTGTGTAAAAGTATGCAGAAAATAAAACTCTAACATAAAAAACTATAAAATATATATATGAGCAATAAATATAAATATATTACAATAAATAATATATTTATGTCGCAATTACCAATATTAACGGAAATAACAGACCGTAACCATTTTGCCCAATTATTACAAAACAATCCAGGCTTATTTATTATTAAATTCGGTGCGGATTGGTGTGGACCTTGTAAAAAAATAGAAGGTTTGGTTCAAGACTGGTTTAATAAAAGAAATGATAAAGTTCAATGTGCTATGATTGATGTAGATGAAAGTTTTGATATTTATGCTTTTTTAAAATCCAAAAAAATGGTCAATGGAATTCCAGCTATATTATGTTATGAAAAAGATAATACTAACTATGTACCGAATGATGTTATTATTGGTGCTAATGTTCAACAAATAAATGAATTCTTTACAAGAAATTTATCCAAAGTTATATAGTTCTTTTACAATTGCATTGATTTATTCACTTATCCATAATTTATTTTCCTTTATAGCGTTTTGTTTTTTTATTTCGTTTATTATGTTTATCACTTTTTTTACCTGTTTTATTTTTTCCACCAGCAAATGGATTTCCATATTGTTGAGATTGTCCTTGCTGAGGGCGTTGTAACATTTGATTATCATTTTGTGCTAACCCTTGGTCAGAATTCAAATTAGAATTAAACATATCATTTTGTTGAGCTTGTGTGACTGGTGGTTGATTTAGTGTTGATTGTTGTTGATATTCATTTTGTGCTAACCCTTGGTCAGAATTCAAATTCGAATTAAACATATCATTTTGTTGAGCTGGTGGTTGATTTTGTGTTACAAGCGGAGGTGTTTGATATTCATTTTGTGATAATCCTTGGTCAGAATTCAAATTCGAATTAAACATATCATTTTGTTGACCTACAGGTTCACCTGGTTGTTCAGCAACTTCATTTGCGGTTTCAGGTGTAGCATTTTCAGGATTTCCATTAAATGATGGTAAATAATCAGTAAATGATTGGTCGTCTTGTTCTGCATTATCAAGTGCTGTATTATCTTCTTCTTGTTTATTATCTAAAACCGTAACAAATGCTAAAACTAAAGATGCTACTCCAATAAAAATATATGCGTTCATAGGAATATAAGGGTCATTCATTTTTAAAATTATATAATATATATTATATTTACATTATATAATTGGAACTTTATTTATTAGGTGGTTTTGCATATCCAATAACCGCACAAGCAATACGCTTACCTGAATGTCCAGTAGTTAAACTATCTGGATAATTTCCTAAACCACAATCATCTTCGTCTGCGTGAATGATTAATCCACGACCTATAATATTTGCTTTTGTTCCGCGTAACTTTATTATGTCATCAATGCGTTGATAATGAGCAATTCCATTTTGGTTTGCGATTAAATTTCCTAAATCACCTGCGTGTCGTTCTTTTGAACCAGGACAGCCGTGATTTTTACCATATGGATTAAAATGAGCACACATACTTTCACATTCTTCACTCATATCACCACATTCGTGTATATGAAATCCATGAAGACCATTTTTTTTCAACCCTTCAATATGTATATCAATAATCACAGTGTTATTTGATAGATTTTCGGTAAAATAAACAATACCTTTTATTTTTTTATTATCAAAAACAGAAATAGCGCGAATAGGAGTTTTTTCAGGCATGCGAAATAAGAAAAATATAAATATATGTATATAAGAAATATATTTATATTATTTTATCTTTGTTTTTACTTGTTACTATAATTACAAGTCTGAATATATAATTTGTATCAATGATTGTAATACTTTATCATATTCAATAATAATTTCCATTTTTTCTTTATTATCTAATGTTTCAATATAAGTAATATTTTCGTCAGTTAACTTTATCATATTACGAATATCGTGAATTAGTTTTCTGAATTTTTTATTTTCTTCTGCTTTATCGCTTATTTTATTATCCATTTTACAGTATATAATATAAAATAAAAAATTGTTTATATTATTTTTTGAATTATTCTATGGAATAAATTCATTGTTCCAGTCATCAAATAAACCGCCTGCAGCAATATTAGGCATAAATGAAGTATTATCATTATATTTGTTATATTCATCAATAAGTTCTACTTTATTATCATCATGTAAATTACTTTGTAATGTTTTCAATAGATTATACATATAAAAGAAACGAATAATATTATACATTTCATTATTATTAACTGAATTCTCACCAAACCTACAATCGTAACCGGATGTATTGAAATAAAATGGTTTAAATTTTAAAAATATATCTTCATCTTCAAACATATTCATAGGATATTGTTGTAATTCGTTTGTATCATATAACTTATTCTTAATTTTATTAGTAAATCTGGGAACAAATCCAAACATTAGTATAAATAACTTCATTATATTACTTTATACACTATATAAAGTAATATTTTTATTCAATTTTTATAATTATCTTTTTGACTTTTATATTTTTTATTTTATTTTATTAACTTACTTGTTTCCACTGCTTCTAAGTAATCGTTCTTCAATTAATCGCGAATGCCAATTTTCCTTAATTTCTTGTGAAACTTGAATGAATAATAAGCGCTCAAATTGTTCAGGACTATCAAAGTAAAATGTATTATTATCAAATAGACCCGCACCATCAATACTAAGTCTGGTTTTGAAAAAGAAATTTTCATCTCTTGAACCAACACGAAACTGTGTCATTCTACTACCAGTAACAGCATCTCGAATAACGCCTCCAGGTGTTAAATTAGTATCATACAACTCAACCACATCTGCCTTTTGTTTACCATTTTTTTTTGTAATCATTTTATGGTGTAAAGTAATTTTATGGTAATTTTTATCCATTGGTTTTAAATTTGCTGATTTTTTATTTACAACCGATGAAACAGTAGTAGATTCGTCATCAAAAAATTCTTGTTTTTCATACGTTGGAACTCCAGTATCGTTTGGTAGTGCAGGGTCGAAATTATCGTCGTAATACATTTTAGGTGGATTTATTTAGAAATCGAAAGTAAAAACTTTATCAAATGTGATTATAATAATCTGTTCTATACTATATTATACGCATAGTTTTTATATTACTTTGAAAATATATTTTTTCAATATTTCTAAAAAATAACTTAACAAAATAATATAAATACAAACCTAATAAATATATATAATTATATAAATTAAGAATGCCGGTTACAGATTTTAAAAAAAAAGAAAATATACAAAAAAAATTATGCAGTGATACTAAAAAACCAAGAGCTCCCAGAAAAAGTAAAAAAAACAGCACTGAACAACAAGAACCTTCTGTAGAAAATACAACAGAAAATAAAAGTGAAAATAAAACAACATTTGATTTTTCAAAACCCGATTTTGCCAGTTTACAAAATATATTTACACAATTTCAAGCAAATAAGATGCGACATTTTTTCATTGAAAAAAAATCATATGAATTTAATAATAAAAAATATTATTATTTAAGCAATGAAAATTTAAGCCGTGATTTTAGTTTTACTTTAGGGAAAAACGAAAATAATAAGCCATATGAGGTTCGTTTTTGTACTTTTAATATTAATGGAAAAGGCAAAGAACCATTTTTACAATTTTTTTTAGAAATTAATGTAAAAGAAAATCAAGATAAAAATTTATTAGCATTTCCGGGGTTCATAATGGAAACAACTATATTCAATGATAATACTGATGAAACCAGTAACATTTTTGAAAATGAATGTTTCAATAAGTTCAAAAATTTAACAGAAGATGTAAGTGATGATATAATTCAAGGTGCTTACAGAGGGTATATTGAACATAATGATATTATTTATGCTTTTTTCGATAGTACCTATTTTCAGTTAAAACAAAACGATAAACAATTATGGTGTATATTAGATGAATTTATAAATGAAAAGAAGGTATATGCTAATAATTTTACGGATGATAACATCCCAAAAATGTTTCACGATAATGAATTTATAGCGTACATTACTGATGAAAATGGCGATAGAATAAATATTCCTTGCTGTTTATATTTATGTAAATTGAACGAAGACGAATCTGATTATATTAATGTTTATGTCGATGACGCAGAAAAAGGAATAGATAATCATAGAATATTACATTATGTTTTTGGAAATAATTGTTTGTTTTTTACAACAGACCCAATTGAAAAAGAAGATTTAAAAAGATTACGAATGATAAAGCGATATGCTACATTTATTGATAAATCGTTATATGTATTGAATATTAATAAAGATATTGAAAACATTAATTTTGATGTTGAAGAAGATGATGATGTAAGTTATGATGGCATCCCACAAGAAGATATACCAAAATCCCATCATAAATATAGTTGTATTTATTTCTTCGAAAACTATAAACAACTTTGGTGTGTAAAAGATATAAGAAGATTTACAGAAATTACTACCACATATGTATTTCCAAAATATGAACCTACCCCACCACCATCAATCGAAACAAACGAATAAAAATAAGAAGAGTAAGTAAAAATAATTGTAAAAATAATTATATATGTTGTTATTATACAGCATATATAATGTCGTGTTTATTCAATAGTTTAAGTTATTTTATACCTGAAAATAGTTATAATATTCGGCAAAAGATATGTGATTATTTGGCTGAAAATAAACCAATTATAGATGGTTTGGATACGAGTTTCATACTAAGTTTAGAAAATGCAAATTATATTACTGATATGCGTAATACCAGCACTTGGGGTGGTGCAATCGAAATACAAGCAGCAGCATCATTATGGAATTTACGAATAATAGTAAAAAATTATAGAAACATTTGTGAAAAAGATATCGAATTTATACCAATAAACCAGAATTATGAAAAAACAATACAGGTATATTGGACAGGAGGGCATTATGAACCAATCCGTGAATAAAGCTAAATCTATTTAATAATTATGAAATTCATTTAATAAATCCATATTATGTTCTAAATGAATAGATATAATTTTATTACTATCCTTTGGATATTTTGTTAATAATTCTTTAGCAGTGCATTGATAAAAGCCAGGACAATGAACCCGTTTAATTCTCTTATCCGACTTTTGATATAAACGATGTAACCACACATCATGATTAATGATTGGTTCTCTTATAGTAATTATTAATTTCAAAAATATTTCAATACATTTTTTTGTAAATACTATTCCCGGACCACCACTAACCCATTTTGTATAATCACAAGTAAAATCAGGTTCTTTTCTTATTGAAACCCAATTTAAAAAATCACCAATCATATAACAATCATCTTTATCAAAAAACGATAAATAATTTTCTAATTTGTCTAAATACAAATAAGAGTCGTCATCTATAATCATAAACCAATCATAATTATTATATCGTTTAATAAATATGTTAAACATTTTCCATACATTTTCAGGATGATATGTTGGCCCCCTTTTATATTCACCGATATAAATATGATTTTTTAATGTGCTTTGTTCATTATCTGTAATAAATATTATATTATCTTTATTACCCCAAGTATTTTCTATTAATTTTGCTCTTGCTTCTTCATATTTTTTACAAGTATGAACAAAAATAATTATATTCATTATATTATAATTATTTATTTTTATATTTTATATTTATACATAACGATTGATATAAACCGTCGAAGATTTCAATCCGCACAACGGATGAAACTTCAACTAAGTTACCAGTTACAGTTTGAACCATAGCACCCTATGGGGTGCGGTTTCAAATCTTCACTGGTATAAAAACAGATTTTGTATTTTTCATTCTATACCAATGAATATTTCACCCTACGCCATATAAAAGGGAAGGGGTAGTAGGGGAAACCACGGTTTCCCTACAGTGAAGGGGCATGCGGGGAAACATTAGATTTCCTGCAACTAAATTTATAATAAGTCCATAACACCATCAGGATTGTATTTTTCTAAAAATTTATTTAATGCTTCTCTTTCTATTTCTCCAGTTTCAATTAATGGTTCAGCATATGTTTTAATCTCTTCAACCAATGGTTTACGACCATATAATCCATTGAATGAATTTACATAATCTTCTAATTTTTTACTTTGTTGCTTTAATCTGTTTGTGAGTTCTAAAAACCCTTTTTTAAACATATTATGGGCATTTTCTCTTTTTAGTTTTCTCTCGTGTTCTGCTTGTTCTTTTTCTCGCATCAAACGCTCTTTTTCATTTATTTCCTCTTCTTTAATTTTGATAGCAAGGTTCTCGTTTTCATAATGACCATAATCATTACTATCTACAATTTTTATTTCTTCTAAATACCAAGGATGTCTATATTCATTTGCACTAATAATAATATTACATATATCAGGTTTTTTTAATTTATCAAATCGTTCTCGTTCTATCGAATTTTCTTTACCTCGGAATGCTCTATTGAATTCATCAATGATTTTTTGACTAATCGATGGGCTGGTTTCCATTAAACGGTCAAACTCTTGTCGACAAATTTTAATAAATGGTCCAGCGTCCATACGTTCAAGTGGTGCTTTTGCTAATTCAATCCGTATGTTACGAGCGAATTTATCCCAAGATATTGCGGATACACGGTGCGCTTCATTCAATTCGGATATTTTCAAATATTGTTGTATAGTAGTCAATATACCAATGAAAATATTCAAAGCGCCAATACACATCGGCGCGTACACTTGGTATTCTATAGGTAGACTTGCTTGGGCGAATGATGCTGTTCCACTAATAGTTGATAAAGTAATTGCAGGAATAGTAAACCAAGCGTGCATATATGAAAAACTTTTATGTGCACTACTATTCAACCATTTATAACATTGTGCGATATCACACCATTCTACCATAATCATTTCATTTTCAGGTGACCATTCAATATGTTTTTTGGGTTGTGATTGTGATACACTTGCTGTATCAATATCTTTTTTACTGAATGACGTAATCTTGTTTTCATCTAAATTCATATTCTCTTTATTTTCCATTTATAAAATATTAAAGAAAAAATATATATACAAATGTTAGAAATTTTTACGCAGTATTTAGTTTATTACTACTTTCTAAAGATTTTTTATTTGCATCACTAATTTCCGATAAAGTAATAATATTTTCAAGTTTTTTTGCACATATAACAGGTGTATCGAGTTTATTGATAACCAAATCTATTTTTTCAATTATTTTTTCAGTATTTTCTCCTCCAAAATCATAATCTTCTAAAATTTTATTTATAGCTGTTTCTTGTCCTATTTCAAAAAATAAATTTAATTTTTCTTCTTGCTCAATATCATCAATGGAAAATGTACGATTAATATTGATATTATCTTTTACTTCTTTACAAAAATCAGTAATTCTCATAAATAAACGGTTCAACTGTTTCTTTTGTGATATATGAAAAAAAGATACATAATTGACATAGAGAGACACCTGTTCTTTCAATAAATTATTTTCGTAATGTAGTGTGTTAATAAAATTAGAAATAGAGAACCCAATTCGGTGATTATCATTATAATTTTCGATAGTATCCTTCTTTATGCTACATTCATTATATAATGCATTTAATATATACAAAATGTTTGCGTGAATTTCTTTAATGTCTTCTAATTTATACTCTTGGAATGGTTCCAAATCTTTATATGGTGGATAAACTTTCAATTCTAATTCTTCTATTGATAATTCTATTTTATTATCTTTTATATTAGATAAAATAATGTTATATAGTTTATAATAATCACAATACATACGATTATTCAATAGAATTCGGAATTTATCAATATTATCCATTTCCATAGCAAATGATTTATATTGAAAATAAAACGAATCCAAACAAAATAGAAAAATTTTTTTTGAATTGCTCTTTATTAAGTCATTATAAACATTTTTTAATTGGTTTAAATTTTCAGCAACAACGACTTTTGTTTTTGCTATCTCTTGTTTTAATGTAATAATATTATCAAAATCTATTTTTAATTTCTCTATATTGAATGCGTGATTATTCATTGTCATATATTTTTACTTTAGAAAATAATATAGTTTATAAAAATATTGAATTGTGCACAATTAAAAAAACCATTCATTGAATGGGATTTTTATGATTTATTTGATTTATTTAATTTACAAAAATATAAACGCACGTAATTGCTACTATCTAATAAATAAAATTCATTGATATAAAATATTATTACAGTCTTCGTAAAACTTTACAACCAAATTAATTTCTCTTTCTAATTCTTCATACTCTTTTTCTAAATCATCTCTGTCTTGTTTTGTAAAACTTGTTGTTAAAATTTCTGTTTTTTTATTTATTTTTTCGTTACTATACTCATCTGAAAAGAATTCAAAACCAGTTACTGATGTGGGTGAGGGAACGCGCCCACGCAATGAACGGTCAATGTGTTTTTTTACTTCCCAATAATGGTTTTTTGATTTATCATAAGTGATACGCGTTACTCCTTTTTCATTTAATGTTTCTTCTAACTCCTGTGCTGAGTTACTGTCATATAACTTCAATGAAATGAATGCAAAATAGTAAGGATTTTTGTTTTCATTCATTTTTTTATACATATCAATATAGAAAATATCACCAATATTCATATAACTGAATGTGTTGATAATAGTATTCCTTTTAACACTACCTAAAATGCGAGGAATGTAAATATTGATAATATTGGATGACATCTTAATTACTTGGTTTTGGTTTTGGTTTTGGTTTTGGGTTGATTGCCTATAATATAATAGTAATAAAGTAATTCAATTTTTTATGAAATTGTAAAGAATTAGAAAAAATATAATAAAACCGTCAAGTTCTCCAGATATATTATCTATAATATATAATAGATAAACCAATAAATGAATATTATAAAACAACAACGAGAAATTATAATAAAAGAAAACAATACAGCCCAACAAAGATTAAAAGATATTTTAGAAAAGATAAATAAAAGAACAAATATTTTAGATATAAGAGAACCATTATATGGAGATATAGATTTTTCTATTTTGAAAGAAGAGTTCTCTAATGTAAAAACAATTCAATTACCAGAAGGTGACATTACAAATATAATAAATATACCAGAAGGTGTTACAAAATTAGAAATCGATAAAAATTTTATATTTGAATTGAATGATTTACCAAGTTCTCTAACAAGTTTAGGAGTAACATATAATTATTTATCCAATATTGATTTAACACAATTAAAAGATTTAGAATATTTGAATGTTTCACATAATCAAATAAGCGACTTAGAGAACCTACCAAGTAGTATCATTGAATTGAATTGTGAAAATAATCAACTAAGAAGCATTGATTTAAGAGGATTAAATAATCTCAAGGTTCTCAATGTTTCATATAATAAATTAACTATCATTGAAAATTTACCAGAAAATATAACCGACTTTAATTATGATAACAACCCAAGTATTGAATTCATTAATTCGGCGGTTATACCAACTGGTAAAACAAATAAGCAACAAGTAGAAGAAAATTTAATACAACAACAAATCGGTTATGAAGATAGTTTACAATATTATTTTAAATTAAAAAATAAATATGAACAAACATTATTAGAAGAAAAACAAAATATTTATTATTCTTCTCCAACAAAGAAAATAGCAAGACAAAAAATATTAAAATTAAAACCACAATGTATAAACTGTAAACGAGCAGTTGGAACTATATTTTCTAAAAAAGATAATCGATATATGGCTATTTGTGGTGATACATCAAACCCTTGTACATTAAAAATCGAAATATTTTCAGGTAATTATGGTTCAAATATACATTTATTATATAATTTTAAAGAATCTATTGATGACTTAAAAGATGATATAATAAGACAAAAATTAGATAATTTATTCAATTATATTTCAGAAGAAAAGTCGGTTAATAAATTCAAAAAGAAATTAGAAGAATATAATTTTGATAGTTCAATGTTCAAAGAATTATTAGACAGACATAACGAGAACTATAATAATCCACATAAGAAGGAATTGATACAAAAGAAAAGCGATGCTATTTATAAATATATAGAAAATATACGAGAACTATTAAAAGAATACGAAAAAACAGAAAATAAAGAAATTTTAAAAAGTGCTGTTTATATACAAACAAAAGATTTATTACCAGAGATTAATAATTTACGGTTATTATCAAATGAAGTAATGGAAATAAATTATGATGTAGTAATAGCGGGCGGGTTTGGTGCAATCCCATTATTGAATTATTATTTGTTTAAAAACGATGTGGCATTATCTAAAAATGATTTTACATTTGGAGAACCTCCTCGAGTTCTTCATTTTTCAATGAAGCAGGAGAGTTAATCATATTATTTTGTATATTCAACGGTGTGCAATCATAATAAAATTTCAAAATTAAAATTGATAAATTCAAAAGTGTGTTGATAGAATAATTTATTGTTATGAAATCTTCATTATTTAGTGAACTATAAATTATACCAAAAATCCCTCCTAAAAACCATATTGTAGAAGAATACCTTGATGAATTAACATTTTTAATTTGGTAAAAAGTTATATAAATTTCTGGTAAATAACCAATTATAACAAAACCGGATGATATTATAGACAAATATACATATTTCATTTATTGTGAGTTACTATAATGTTATAAATTTTTTCTATATAATTTGATAAAAAAAATATAATTTTTATCAAATTATATTTTTATGTATTTTTGTATTTTGTGATTTTTATTTTTGTTTTCTAATTCAATGAATAAATTTTTAGGTAGTGTTTTATTGAATATAATGATAACAATCAGTATATGGTTTATGGTCTGGATACATTTTTTGACCACGCCATCGTAATAATATAAAATACCCGTTGCGGTCTTTACCAGACATTAAGAAATGCGGTGCCATGTCCCCCTTTTTTGGCAAAGTAACACAATAGTCGCTACCATATAATGCTTTATAAATACTACTTTTTATTATAACACTTTTTTTCAATAACATTCTATATCTTTCATCACTTTTTGGAATTATAGTAATAATTTCTCCGTTTCTCATTATAAAATTTTCATTAAATAATAAAATTTTGGATTTAATATCACTTGGTAATTTCTTGCATAAGCTCTCAAACATTCTCAATAATTTGTTAATAATATCTGCTGTTGTTGTATAATACTATTACTATTTTGTAAAAAAAAGATTTTCAATTTTATCTAAAGTTTAACAATTATTATAGTTACTAACACCACTCCAAATTATGTTGTATTTACCAGCCCAATCTTTTTGTTGACAAACCGATGTTTTACCCATTGACCCCCACATAGAATTATTAAAATCAATATAATTATTTCCAGCAATATAACCATATGTAGTTGACGATGATAAAACAGTGTTTCCATCAGTATCATAAATAGTACCAGTATTCGTTTTACCATTACTTGGAATAATACAATTACTTCCATCAACTTTCCAATAATCTGGACAAGTGCTTACTACTGGTGGAAATGGAGCATTCGTACTATTACTGTATTTTGCTGTAGTCATTTTAATACCAATCAATGCTAATATTACTATCAATAATACAATAGCGATAATTAAAACAATACTATAGAAATCCATTATATTATAGAAATATATTTTTTATTTTTCCAAATGGAAATGAATACAACTTCCTAAAATTATGTTATTTCACACTAATTCTATATATTTCCATTTTTAGTGATATTTATTTCTTATTAGACATTATACGAGATTTATAAATGTCTTTAAAACACGAATTATTTGATAATATAAATACTATTTTAAATTTAGAAAAATACAATGGTCGTGTTAATATAATTGAACCACCATCACCAAACATTCGCTTCCAAATGCAAGAAAAAATTGCTATAAAAAACAAGGCAACCGAATTTCGTGAAGCTTTAGGTGGTGTTTGGGAATCCAATACATTAGCCCAAGTATATTTTTCAGTTGGTAATATTCAAATTGTCCAAAATGGCTTACGAGCAGGTGTATATAAAATGTCGAACAATCAATATGTAATTCCTGAACAAAATATTGATAATTTGAAGATTATTATGCGAAGTATTTATCTACAGTATGCAGAACATAGTGAAACAAATATTACAAAACAAGTAGAACGATTGAACCAATTGGTTTTGGATTATGCTGTTCCTAATGTCTATAATGAAGCAATGGCATATATGAAATATTGCCAAGACCAAAGTTCATTGGTTGTTCCATTGGAATTACCAAGACATCACGACCGTGAATACAAACAATTGGAATTAAAAAAATGGTTTTAGAATTGGTTTTCCTTTTTACATTTCAATTTACACCGTTGAAGAATTCAAATGGTACATCATTGAATTCTTCAAGTAAGTTACCAGTTACGATTTCAAATCACGCTCCTATGGAGCGTCTCATTATATAATCTATTAATTATTATATAATCTATACATCATCATCCTCATCCATTTTCAAATCATAAAAAAAATCATACACCATAGACATATACCATTTATCATCAAAATATTTACGAATATCGTAGCGAGATTCCACAAACGCTTTTTTCATATCAAATAGTTTATGTCTATTTTTGATATTGATAATCTCATCATTCTCTATAACAGTAGCGTTCTCAAACAAGCCAAAATAAATTCCGATAAAATCTTCAAATGAAGGGAAAATAACATTATTATAAATACTTTCCAATTTATCATTATCCTCATTTTTTTGAACGAAATTACCTAATAAAATCGCTTCACTAATATAATTACCAAAAATAGAATAATTGGACATTCTAATAGCAATATTTTCTTTTAACTCAGGATATTTCTTTTTTGTATCGACAAACGGAACAACATAACGGTCATTATAACTTTTCGTATTATCCATTTTCACCATATTCATAATATAAACGATTTTTTCATTATTGTATGAAATCAATTCAAAATTTAATATCGGAATATCGTGATTATAAGCTGGATGTAAAACCATTCCAAAATATTGAATTTTTGATTTCATATCTAAATAAGTAAACCGAACTTTACGAAACTCTTTACTACTAAAACAATAATTGCGTAAAATACCAAATCCATTATCTGTTGTTTCAGTCATAAATTTTTCATCAATGGATACAGGAGTAAAGTTTAATTTTTTTGTAATTCCTAAGTTATAATTCAATAAATTCAAAAAAGGGGCATTATCATAATCTTTCAAATACATATTCAATGTACGTGGGGTCGATACAATACTACGGATATTATTACCATTATAGAAAAATGCTGTTAAAAATGGAAAACACAACAATAATAAAAAAAACATTTATTATATAAGAAGAAATGTTTTTATGTTTGTTTACGTATACTCCTTTTCTCATTAAAAACAATCATCTAATTCATCAATACTTATTCCCATATCTAAATACTTTTGAATTCTTGAAGGATGGAAAACTTTTTGTATCAATTCTTCTTTATAGATATCAATCATTTGTTTTTTCATACTTTTATAATCTAATTCAAAGATGGATGGAACCCGTGATAATCTACACCAACTTTCATATTTTAATTTATCCAAATTTTGTTCCAATAAATGAATAGCATTTGGATTTTTTGATAACCTCCACCAACTAATTTTATCTAGATTTTTTTCTAACAAATGAATGGCGTTTGGATTTTCTGATAACATTTGCCAATCATAATCATTCATATCTGTTTTTTTTTCAAACAAATGAATAGCATTTGGATTTTTTGATAACATATCCCAATGAAATTTTCCTTTTTTCTTTTCCAATAAATGAATAGCATTTGGATTTTTTGATAACCGTTTCCAATTAATTTTCTTTTTATTTTTTTCTAATAAAGGAATAGCGTTTGGATTTTCTGATAGACCTGACCAATTAATTTTATCAGGGTTTGCTTCTAATAAATGTATAGCATTTGGATTATATGATAATGCTCTCCAATTAATTTTATCTTGATTTTGTTCTAATAAATGAATAGCATTTGGATTTTTTGATAAAAACTTCCAACATTCATAGTTTAATTTATCCAAATTTTGTTCTAATAAAGGAATAGCATTTGGATTTTGTGATAACCGTTTCCAATTAATTTTATCAGGATTTTTTTCTAATAAAGAAATAGCATGTGGATGTGGATTTAATGATAATTGATAATAATTAACTTTATTTATGTCTATCCAATCTAATAATTTGTATAAAGGTTCTGGTTGGTACATTTTTTGATATTTGTTTGAATTTAGAATTATATTATAATAATAAATCAATTTTTTATTATAAAATACAGGAAAGTATATAATAAAATTGAAAATACATTGAGAACCTAAAATAATAGTAAAATAAAATATAGAAACATACATAAAATGTCACTAACGAAGAATAAATTATACAATTCTATTATCGCATCTAAGATTGAAATTGATTATAGTGATATAGGTTCATCAATTAAAAAAATAGAAAAACAATTATCATTATCAAAAATAGAAACAATAGATACAACAACAATATATCATATGGAAGCATTATACCGTGATAATACAAACGATAAATATGAATTATGCAACCATTAATTATTTGGAATAAAAATAGAATGAAACCCAATATTCAATTGTATAGGGACAGGTATTTCAATTTGTTGATAATTATACAAATTCAATAAAAAAATACTATTTTTTGTTTTGGAAAATCCAAAGAATAATATATGAGGAATTCCTTCGATTTTAATCAAAGCAGGTTCTCCACAAATAAATAAATCTTTAAATATTATCTCTTTAATAATTTTCATTTTTTGCACTATGACAAAACCATTGATGGTATTATTATGAATATTACGAAAAACGAGTTTATTATCATATTTGATTGGGAAATCCAAATCGTATTTTTCAAGTTCTCTATGTTTTTCTATTGAAACCTCTTTTGTAATTTTGTTCACTATAATTTTACGATAATTCCCTTTTACATTTAGATTTGAAAAATCCAATTCGTCATATAGAGAACCGAAAATTTCGATTTTTTTACAAGTTTCAACATAATCCGCATAATGAAACATATAAAAACTACTATTTGTATCATAAGTATCTATCTTATTATTTTTTTTATCATATATACGAATGAGTGTATTCTGTTTTGTATCTAATAAAACATGAATTGTTTTTTTAATAATATTTTCTCTATCTATACATAATGGCGAATCCATTATAATTAATTTATCTTTTGTAACCATAAAATCGTGAATAACCGGCATATATTTCATTTTAATATTTTTATTTTTTACTATATCAAAGTTCTCGTTTAATTGATAATAATTTACTGAACTTGTTAATATATCATAATCAATCGTTTCAATCACTTTATTCATATATTTACTATGTCCTGATATATGGTAAATTGATTTGATTTTCTGTTTTGAAAGAGTAGTGACTTCTTTATTTTTAAAATTAATATCTAATAAATATGGGTTGTCTCGTTCATATAATGCATATATTTTATTATTAACATTGAATAAAGCGGTATTTGCCAATCCCATAACATCTGGTAAAATACCGAATTTACTGAATATCATAAAACACATTTTTATAAAATTATTATTGGGAATTTTTCCGTTCTCTTCTTCATATAACAGTTTATCTGTACGAACAAAATGTTTAATCAATGTAATATTACCTTTATCGAAAAAAACCCCTTGAATATTACCATCACCAATAAATAAATCAAATAAATTAGAAACAGTTGACATATTCACATCCGGTCCGATTAGTCCATAAAATCCATTTATTTTATTGATAATATTTTGTTTATAGTATGGTAGTTTATAATTCAATAGTTTTTTAAATTCTTTATCTTGTATTCTAATTTTGTTACCGAAATTTATATTCAAAAATGGTTCTATTAATGGAAAAAAAATGAATAACAAAAATAAAAAAAGTTTCATTTCTACTTAATATATTAGTTTATTAAATTTTTATTATAATATTTTATTATTTAATATTATTGATAAAAATTAAAAAAAATATAATAAAATAAACAAAAAGGTTAAAAATATTGATACAATTAAATAAAAATATGAATATTATTGTTATTGGTGATGTTATGTTAGATATAAATTATTTTTGTGAAATAAAACGAAATGCTCCAGAAGCAAATATACCTGTATATAATACTATAAATACTAAATATAATTTAGGTGGAGCAGGTAATGTTGCTTTAAATTTTAAAAATTTAAATTGTAATATAGAATTTATTTCAAAAATTGGTAATGATTTTGGTGGTATTAAAATTAGAGAAATGATTGAGAGTTATAATATTAAAAATAAATTATTTATTACAAATAATTCAACAACAGTTAAAAATAGAATATTTCATAATAATAATATTGTTAATAGACACGATATTGAAGACATAACTAATATCAATAATGATATTGAAAACAATATATTAGAATACATATATTCTTTAAACAATATTGATGCTATTGTAATTTCAGATTATAATAAAGGACTAATGAGTAAAACTTTAACAGAGAAAATAATCCAATACGCAAATGAGAAACAAATTTATACTTTTGTTGACCCAAAAATAAACGATGTTATAAAATATAAAAATTGTTTTTGTTTCAAACCTAACTTTATTGAAAGTAAAAATATAACAAACAGCGAAGATATAAATGAAATGTTTTGTATATTAAAAAATACATATAGTTTTAAAAATATAGTTATAACAAACGGTGAAAATGGGTTATACGTTAACGACGGTATTAATCATATTAAACATAATAGCAAAATAAATGTTGTAGATATGACGGGTTGTGGAGATGTAGTATTAGTAGTAATAGTTTATATTTTTTTAAAAGAAAATGATTTATTAAAAGCGTGTAGTGTTGCGAATTATGTAGCAGGTAAAGGAACTACCACGATTGGCAATTACCATTTATCAATAAATGACATAAATGAATATGTTGACCCTATAATATATTCTAACGAAATATGTAAAATACAAAATATTCGTAATAAATCAAATAGTATTGTTTTTACGAATGGTTGTTTTGATATTATACATTCAGCTCATATAAAATTGCTTCAATATTGTAAACAAAAAGGAGAAATTATAGTATTAGGTTTAAATTCAGATAGTTCTATTAAAAAATTAAAAGGAGAATTGCGACCAATTAATAATATAAATGAACGGTGTGAATTATTAATAAATTTAAATATTATCGATTATATTATTATTTTTGATGATGAAACGCCATTAGAAATTTTGAAAATTTTGAAACCGAATATTATAGTAAAAGGAGGAGATTATACATTAGAAACTATTATTGGGAAAGAATATTGTGATGAAGTTTTATTGTATAATTATATTAATAATATAAGTTCAACAAATATAATAAACAAAATAAGAAATCAATAAATAAAAATATAATTATATAAACATAATATTATGTAAATTATAATATTATGTCAAATAAAGAATTCCATTTTTGGAATACTTGGCATTTAGGTGACCATATTTTTAGTTGTATATATTTTTATAATATTAAGGATTATATTGAAAAAGAAAATATAAAAATATTTTATTATATTCCTGATATTTATTTATATCAAGTATCTGAGTTTATACCATCTGACAATATTATTTTACGGAGCATTGAACAACATAAAGGTATAAATATTTGGATAGGTTGTGATGATTATGAATATAATTGGTTTAAATATTCAACATCCAATGATGGTTCAGGTTTTGATATTTTTTTATTAAATTTTTTTAATAAATTGTCTGAAAAAATAAATATTCCAATTAAAATGAATGACTTTAAATATATGGATAATGATTTATTATTAAGATATGAAGCCTTACCTGATACATATAAAGATATAGATATATTAATAATAAATTCTCAACCACTTTCAGGCCAAGTAGATATGACGCCTTATTTTATTAATGATATGTATTCAAGTATTATTGAATTAAGTAAGAAATATAAAATAATTACTACAAATAAAATAGAAGGAATTAATTGCACATTGGATAATAATTATACAATTAAAACGATTGCAGCAATATCTACAAAAGCAAAAATAATTATAGCTATTAATACTGGTCCAATAGTTGGAGTATTTAATGAATTTACAATTAATAACTGTAAAGTAATATATTATATTGACAAAACGAATACATATTCTAATAATAAATTTAAAAAAATAAATTTCTTTAGTAACTGTAATATAGAAAATTTTATTTAGAGTGATGGGTTTGCTTTCTACGTTTTACACAATAGCATATTTGAAATACGCTATTGTGTAAATATTTAATCTCCTTTCATTATACGATAACTATCATTATCGTAATGTTTAGTAGACACTTCAAATATTTCACTATCTTCTAATGCTATCAATTGATGTGGTTCCCCGCGTTCATTCGTAATTGTGTCTCCAATATTTAAATATTCTGTATAACTAATCCCGTTTTTAGTATCTATCCAAATTAAAATAAATTTACCTTTAAAAACATACCACGTTTCTTTTTTTAATATATGATAATGCATTGAAAATTTTTTGCCTTTATTGAAGGAGAGTATTTTACCACAATATTCGTCGTTATTTACAAAAATAATTTCTTTTCCCCATCCTTTTTCAACAATTTCTATTTGTTCTTTTTTTGTTTTATTATCATTTAACGATTGTATTGGAAAAATACTATCTATATTATATGATTTATCATCATAATATATATCATAATCTGGTTTACCCAATAATAAATCATCATATTTTACTCCCCAATCATTAAGTTGTTTTATAGTTAAATCCCTATAATTTATACCTGATTTACTACCTCTTGCTGTCCATATTGTAATGTGATTACCGTTTTCTTTCAAATTATTTAAAAAAATAATTCGTTCTTGAATTGGTATAGAATTATTATAATCGTTTCCATCTGTTTTACACAATGTATTATCTAAATCGATGAAATATTTTTTCATTAATCTATACACTTCTTAAACCTTTTTAAAATTAAATATTTAAATTGTTTCATACAAACAATAATTAATGCCTTTTACTATTTAGAATAATGAATTTTGTTCTTGTAATAAAGAAATATAGTCATATATTCCTTTTGAAATATCATATTTTGGATAATAATTCAAATTATTGGTTGTACTTGTTATATCAGCCATCGTTTCATTTTGAAAAAAATCATAATTATTTTTTATATAATTTATTTTTGATTGGCCTTTGTAATATGTTTTAATGATTTCAAATATTTTATTAAAACTAACACTTTCACCATAACCACAATTAAAAATATTGGTATTTTCACTCAATCCTGCTAATAAATTACAATTAACAATATCTTTTACATATACAAAATCCCTTTTTTGCTCTCCATATTCAAATAAATTGACATTAATATTGTTTCGTAATTTATTTATTATCTGGCTTATCATAGACATCATATTATTTTTATGATTTTCACCATTTCCAAATACATTAAAATATCTTAATCCAATAACATTTATTTTAAAATTGTCTTTATTTTCTCTAACGAAATTATCCATCATTAATTTTGATTTACCATAAATATTTAAAGGCATTTCATTCATCCCTACAATATTTGGGCAATTTGTATTTCCATATGTTGCTGCGGAAGATGCGTATATTAATTTTGCTAACTTTGTTTCGCATAATTCTATTATTTTTTTAAAGGAATTAAAATTAGTATTTATCATATTATTTTCATCAATACAAGTTGTATCAACATTGGCAGCTTCGTGAAATAATATATCAAAATCATAAGAATATAATTTATTTATATCTACATCATTTAATAAATCTCCTTTTATATATATAATTTTATCACTATCCCATATATGTTTTATAGTTCTATCAAATATTATAATTGTTTTTGCATATTTTAATAATTCATCTACAATATTTCTTCCAATAAATCCAGTTCCGCCTGTTACTATGATGGTTTTATCTTTATAATAATTAATAAAATTATTATGGTTATTATTAATATTTTTAAAAATACAAGACAGAATATTCGGATAGTATTTTGATTCATTATTTTTTCTTATAATATCCTCGTGATTTGATGTATAAATGCAATCAAATCCGTAATTTTTAAAAAAATTTTTTAATGCCTTTTCATTAAAATGCCATAAATGTTCATTCGGTTTTCTATGATACCAATTTAAGAACCAATTATTATTAAAATTGTGGCACCACGGAACTGAAATAAATATATATTCACAATTTAACTTATCTATAAAATTAATTTCATCAAAATGTTCTAAACTATCAAAAAAGCAAATTACATCGTAATGTATTTTTGTTGTTAAATCTATTTTTATACAATTATTTGGTATAGGATAATCTGATATATCACTACCATAACATTTTTTAATAGCACCGGACGCTACTTTTAAAAAATCTCCATTTCCATAACCAACGTCTAATAATGTATCTGGTATTTTCCCTATAACCCCTAACAATACACCTAATCTTAAGTATGAAAAATAAATTGATTTTTCATTATACATATTATATTGGTTTGAGTATTCATAATTATAATTTATTTTATTCACATTTAATTGCTTTATTATTCCATTTTCTAATTCTATGTAATTATCTTTACTCAACATTTTAATTATTAATTATATATATTTAAATCATTTTATTAAATATAAATAAAAAATACCAATTCTAAACTAAACAATATATAATGAATATTTTACTTGACTATTTTGTGACTATTGATTTTTTCAACCCAATATTTTAATGTTATTTTATAATAATTGAACTGTTTGTTTTTAAATTGTGTAATAGTATTTTCCAATAATTCATATGTTATATCACTCCACTCATTAACTATTAATACTGGTAAATCGTCATATAAAGTATCAATTCCAGAACTTCGTACAATTGGAATGCTACCTAAAATTAATGCTTCCCAAGTACGGTGGCAATCTAATCCATTGCCGTGTGGTGATAAAACAAACGCATATTCAGATTGATTTTTAAATGTATCATAACGACTTATTTTATTTTCTTCATAAAATACTAATTCTTTTGGCACTTTATTTATTGCATCTATTCTATCATATTGAAATCTATAAAAATCTGGCATTGAAAAATGAAAATTACTATAACATTTTATTTGTCTTTTCCAGAATGGTTTTTCTATATTTGAATTTATGATTTCCATTAAAGTTTCTTCTTGTTTTATTGGTAAAGTTTGAGGTCCCCAATCGTTACTACATTTTGACATTGAATGATAATCTAACCCTATTGGCATTCTTGTTACTTTTGAATGATTTATAATACAGTTTTGTGAATACCAATGAAGCAAATTATCATTATTAATAAAATTTAAAAAATTATCCAAACTCTCAAAAATGTTATTAGGAACAGTTTCATCACAATCACCAGATACTAATATATATTTGTAATTTATATTTATACTATAATTATTTATAAAATTTGGTATAGCTGTATTACATATATAAATAGTTTTATAATTATCGTTATTTGTTAGTTCTGAATTATAATTTATTATGCGATTATCTGATGAATTAGGATCCATGCAAAAAATATCACAAGATTTTAAAATTCCTCTTGATGATACAAAATAACAATTATTTTCGTAAACCATACTATTAACTATTTATTATTTTTACTTTTATATACTTTTCATCTTTTTTATTTTTTTGATTTTGTATTCACCTTCATCTTTTTATCTGAATTCTTACTACCACCACTACCAGCTTGAATATTCTCACGATGTTTCTTGTATTTATCATATTCATTATCAAGCAAATCTAATTCACTATACCATATTTTTTCCAAAGGCGTTGCTTTCAATACATTCAGTTCATTTTCAGTATTTTCTTTTTCTTTCATAATGTTTGCAACATTTTCTTGAGTAACCGAATCCATAGGCATTTTAATCAAATATTTATAATCACCATCGATTAATGCGAACTTCATTCCAGATAATAATTGTGTAACTTGTTCAGCAGTTTTACGCCTCAAATCAATTGTTCCTGCTAAAGTTTCTTGAATATATCTTGCGCGATTGGATAATTTAACCAATTTCCTTTCCATTTCATCTACTAAATATGCTTTACGCTTACCATACACATCCAACCGAATATTATAAAAATCTTCTATAATTTCTTCAACGCTGGTATACTTATGTAATTTGAATTCAGCATTGAACATATGCATATTTGTTGTGGAAACAGTTGTAAATAATTTCAGCATTTTCTCAATACCATTACAACCATTTGCGTCAGTCGATGCTTCCAATTCTTGAATTTTACCTTTTGGAAAAACAATTGTGAAATCAACATTCACTTCAGTGCAAATAGATGTGAAATCTTTAATACTTGGCGGAATTTTCTTACCAGATTTATCGACAGTAGTTCCATCCATCAATGTTTCTAAAAATGTAGTATAAGGCATTGTCCAGGTTCCTACAGGTAATTCAGTAATGCGGATTTTATCATCGCCAACCTTTTCATATAACCCTTTGATTAAATATTTTTGGTCAGCAATTTTATTAATAGTTCCTTTGAACCCTTCGTAATATGGTATGAAGTCAGTATCATTTGATTTACCATTCAATTTATTTTTCAAATATCCAATAATTTGTTTTGGATTATATGGAGCAATATTACACGAAAATCCTGTGCCAATACCGGAAATACCATTAACAAGAGCAAATGGTATAATTGGTGTATAATACTCTGGTTCTACTATAGTTCCATCATCATTGATATATTTTAAAACAGCATCGTCTGCTTCTGGAAATATATGGCGAGTGATTGGATTTAATTGAGTAAATATATATCTTTCACTCGCACTATCATCACCACCTTGTAACCTTGTTCCAAATTGTCCATTCGGTTCTAATAGATTAATATTATTTGAACCAACGAAATTTTGAGCCATATTCACAATAGCACCATTCAAACTAGCTTCACCGTGATGGTATGAACTATGTTCTGATACATAACCTGAGAATTGAGCGACTTTAATTTCACTGGTTAATTTTCTTTTAAAAGCGGAAAATAATATTTTTCTCAGTGAAATTTTCAACCCATCAGCCATATTCGGAATTGAACGGGCACAATCATAAGTGCTAAAATGTATCATTTCATTATTAATAAATTCAGGATAAGTAACATTTTTTTTAGTAGTATTCAAATACGCATTTTTATCATAATTTTCTAACCATTCTTTACGGTCGTCTGCACGCTTTTTATTGAATATTTTATCAATAACATCATCACTTGTTTCATCATATACAAAATCAACAATCTTTTTATTCGCAAAATATTCTTTGAATTCGGCTGATGTTGAAGTGCCCAACCCCTTAAAATATTTGATTGTCCATCCATGGGTACCATTTTGTCCAAGACTTTGCTTCCAAGTTTCATATTCACCATCATTATAAAACAACATTGTTTGTGAACCCTTTTTAGCTCGTAGAATAGGAGTATTCATAAACGATAAGAAGCCAGGAATTTTGATTAAAGATGCCCATTCACTATGGAATAGATTAATACATAAACCCTTGATATGACTACCATCCAAATCTTGGTCAGTCATATACATAATTTTACCATATCGTAAATGTTGGTAAACATCTTGAATATTATCATAAACTCTACCAGTTTCTAAACCCAATATTTTTTTAATATCTGTAATTTCTTTATTTTCAGCAATTTTTTTGATTTGTTCACCACGAACATTCAATAATTTTCCTTTCAATGGATAAATACCAATAATATTACGGTCTTCACTGGATAAACCAGAAACAATACCAGACATAGCACTAAGTCCCTCACATAATATCAAAATACAATCTTTTGATTGGGTTGTTCCACTCAAGTTAGCATCAATAAAATTATTGATACCACGAATAGTTTTTGTCTTAGAACCGTCTGTCTTTTTAGCTAATTTATTTTCTTTAGCCTCAGTTAACGAACATGCCAAATCCATAACGCCCATCTTAGCGACTTTTTCAATGAACGCATCGGATACCGAACAAGATGAACCGAATTTAGCAGATGGTGTATTCATAAAATCTTTTGTTTGACTATCGAAAGAAGGATTTTCAACATCACAACGCAAAAACAAAATCAATTGTTCCTTGATTGAATTAGCATTGACTTTTATTTTTTTCTTTTTTTCAATATAATCACATAATTTACGAGTAATTTGCCCAGTAATATATTCAACATGTTTACCACCTTTGAATGTGCATATACCGTTTACAAATGATACCTGTATAAATTCGTGTGTAGGTGATAATGAAACCGCATATTCCCAACGTTCATCATGCATTTCATAAACACGTTTATTTTCGTCTTTATTTCCAATGTACAAATCAATATATTGCTGAAAGTTTTTAACTGGTAAAACAATATTATTATAATTGATTTTGATTTTTTTGATAGAATGGTCAGTTACAGCACCAATATCATAAACACGCTTTTTTAATAAAGCTAACATATCAGGCGTTAAACCTTGAATTCCTAGACGAGCATAATCCGGTTTGAATGTTACTTTAGTATAAGGTTTTGAAGAACATTTGGTAATAGTAGGAGGGCAAATTTCATCCAGATTTTTACGAAATTCTTGGACATATTTTAAACCCCTAATATGGTCTACTGTTTCTACTTTACCATATTGAGACCAAATCAAAACTAATTTGAAACCAAAACCGTTTTTACCACCAACAATTTTTTTTTCATCTTTATTGTAATTCGTAGATGTGCGAAGATGACCGAATATCATTTCTGGAATCCAAATATCATATTCAGGATGTTTTGCGACATCGATGCCATTACCATCATTTGTAAGAGTGATAGTTCCATCTTCGTTAATATCAATATCAATATGTGTTACGAATTTTTTTTCAATCATTTTGGATTGTATCATTCGAATTACATGGTCACGACAGTTTACAATACCTTCATCAAATAATTTATAAAGACCAGGAATATATTCAATTGTTTTTAATTTAATTTTCTGTGTTTCTTCGTCAAATACCCACATATCAGCATCAACATTTTCAACAGAACCAATATATGTATCAGGATTATCTAAAATATGTTGTCTATCAGTTTTTTTTTGATATTGTTTAGCTAAGGCATTTGTTTCATTTTGGTTGGTATTTAGAGAGTTCATTTTAGAAGCAGTAGACATTCGAGATGTAAATAGGATAATGTATAATAATATTGACTTAAAATATTACTATATTTTGTAATCAATTTTTTACACAAATACTTACATAAATAATTACATACAAAAGTTATTATAGCAAAGTAATTATATAATTATATTATAATGTTTAATATTAATAAATTTTGCGATAAAAAATGTAATAATGCACAATATAAACAATTAGTAACAGGAACTAATAATCCAGAAATAACAGCGAGAATGCTTTATTCACAAACTGTAAGTAAAAAAGCAAAACCAATTTTCGTACAAAATACACAATATTTAACATCAATTGGATATGATATTTTGATCAGCGGGTCTCATATTATTGGTAATATTATTAATGGCAATATTGTTAATATAAATATTAATAATGGAACTATCATTAATGGAAATTTAAATGGATATATTGCTGGAAATATTATTGGTAACCTAGCATACGGAAATATGGTAATTAATAACGCAACTGGATATGTTAATGGGAATATTAATGGTACTATTTATGGAAATCTTTATGGAAATATATATGGAAATATTTATCCTGCTAATAATAATACAAATTCAATTAATATAAATGTTAAAGGAAATGTTTATGGAAATATTAATGGTATTGTTAATGGAACTGTATATGGAAATATTAATGGTGGAACATTTACAAATGGAATTATTAATAATGAAAATATAAAGATAAATACTATCTATAATAAATTAATCAATACAAACATAATCAACGGAAATATTGTAAATGGAACTATAGATATTATTAATAATGGAAAAATGATTAATGGAAATATTGATGCTGGAGTTGTTAATTATGGTTTAGTTAATGGTATTCCTATTACAAACAAAACCATTACAAATGGAATAATTACAAATAGTAACATTAATAATGGTTCTACTACTATAAATGGAAATATTATAAATGGAACGAATAAGGGTGGAATTATTATACAAGGAAGCCTTACAAATGGAAAAAACACAAATGGTTCTTTAGATAGCAATACACCAATCGATGGCATTATTACTAATGGAAATGTTACTGATGGAATTATTAATGATGGAATTATTGTTAATGCAACCATTAACAATGGAATAATTACAAATGGAAATATTACAAATGGGACAATTATAGATGGAATTGTTAATAATGGAAATATTACAAATGGAATAATTACAAATGGAAATATTACAAATGGATTTATTACAGATGGGTATCTTGTAAGTGATGATTATAACATTACGAATTTTTTTTTAATCAATAGAACAGTAAATTTTACAAATTCGTTTGATGTAAATATAGAGATAATCAAAAGTTATGCTGTTCCTAATTATTTTAATAATTTTTTAAATATAAATATACCAATCGGAATAAATTGTTCAGGCACTATAATATCTAACCAAAATACAAATTTAGATTTAAGTATAAAAACTACGATAAATAGACTATATTATGATGTATACGTTAATAACAAATTATTTGAAAGTATTGTTGGCAATTCGAATAATAATATGAATATTATAACTAATAATATATCCATTAATAACCACGGAACTAATAATGTATCTATTAAACAATATTTAGCTAATTATTATGGTAATTCAAGTTCGCAAACTAAGCATTCAAATAAATTATTACCATTTATAATTGATATATATTGTAGAGCAAATTTAACACAAACAATTACAACGCCAATAAACAATTTAGGAACCTTGTATATTGATATAGTTCCATCTATTATAATAAATATTACTAATGGAACTATTAATAATTCTGGTTATAGCAATTTTTTAGTAACTGATGGTTAATTTATTATTATGAATGTAAAACAAAGTTTAGCGTTATTTTTTTATATAGATAATATATATTATAATGAAAAGACCTTCAAGAAACGAAGATGGAACTTACCATATTGATGGAAAAAAATTCAAAGAATTATTTGGTTCAAGACAACAAGTATGGAATGGAACTGCGTATAAAACTTCTGGTGAACTAACAAGAAAGGCATTGATGATGAACAAATGGGGACGCATTGTATCATCTAAGAAACACAAGACTGCTAAAAAGGAAAAACGTCTACAAAAGTATGGGTTTTTTGCTGAAAAAGGTAAATTCGGTTATGTCAAAAAGAATGGCACAAAGAAGGCAAGAAAATCAATGAAAAAAGGTGGCGAACCAGCAGAATGCGATAATGACGATAATGAAAAATCTTGCCCACCCGGCAAACATTGTGAAGATGAAAAATGCGTTAAAAACCTTATGAACAAACATAAAAAAATTGAACCCATTGCATAATTATAGAACCGCTTAATATAATTTTTACATATTTATTATATCAAGCATAACAGTATTGTAGAAATAAATCCTAATATATAATCCAATCCGAAGAAATATATTTCGAATCTATAATATAATCACACAGTATTTCCATAATATATTTTTCAAAATAAGACTTACTAACAATCAATTTACCATCCATCGATGAGAAAAATTTACAATAATAATTATAAGCATCATAAATAGAAATATTCCTACCATCTACTGGAGAACTAACCCTTTCATAATTAGAAACATAATTATATTCAGTATAATATTTTAATCTCAATGTGTCTTTTAAATTATCGAGCGCAACTTGAATATCAATCTGTTTATCCCAAAGACAGCATTTGATTTTACAAATAAATTTGTCTTTTTCTATTTCAATATCAGGATAATAATAACTTATTAAATCTAAAATTTGCTTATCATTCAGTGTGCTAACAGTTTCTCGTTTCGTTTCACACCATTGTTTAAATAAAATAATTATTTCTTCGATTTCAAATTCAATTTCATTATCATCAATTGAAATGGTTTCACTCCAAAATTGTAAAAATTGTTGTATAACCGGTAAATGGTCACTACATATTCCAATAAAACTATCCATATCTTCATTATAAAAATCATTCAATCTTTCTATTAATAAATTCTTCAATGTTTGTAAGAACATAATATTCGGTAATTCTTTTGCGTCCAAAAATTTCTTCCATAAATATTGCATATTTTTCCAAGTAATTTGTGTAGCACGAACAACAGATGATGATTTATCTTTATCATTGTCTTTATTTGTAAATAATTGGTTTGTTAAAATTGTTTTAGCGTTTGTGGATGAAGATGTAATATGTAAATATTCATCGATAAATTTATTGACCATATCAATTGGTTGAATATCTTTCAAATAAAATACATTTTGGGTGAATAAATGGTCATTACTATGTTTGATTACATAATCATCCGAATTATTAAAACGAATAGAATAATGACACGCTACACATATTAAATCTAAAATATAATTATTAATAATTGGAACCCATATATTTTCATTTTTAATATTAGCGTTTATTTTTACGAGACGACAATTACTATACTCGTGATTATCGTGATATTTATATTTAAACGATGATGATAAATTTGAACATATTAAGAATTGGCATATATTATTTAATTCACGAATAAAATGTTTCGCTTTTGGGTCAATAAAATGGATAATATCTGTGTTTTTCTTAAAAATATTATCACCCAATACTGTTAAAAAATACTTTGCTTCAGTCTTACTTGAAAAGATGTTAGCAATTAATTCATTGAGAACAGTTTGTATTGTTTCTGATTCAGGAATAGATTTTAATAAATTATGTTCTTTAATTCGCTTCATAATGAATTTTTTTGTAAGTTGTTTCCAAGACATTAAATTGCGGTCTCGCGTAATACTTGTGAGAACATGGTGTAAAATATCGTCTTCGCTAATTATCTTATAATGTATTCCATCATAAAAAAAGAATTTTTCAGCAGATGAAATGTAAAAATATTGATTGTTGGAAAGAAAATTAGAAATAAAATTATCTTGTTCCATTGTCATTTCTTCAATTCGAAGAACATTTTTATCGTGAGTTTGTCTTATGTTCTCGAGAACATTTGGTAATTGATTACAAATATATTGGTGTGTTCTTTCTGACATATATTGGTTCGTTGAATATTTTTCGTATAAATCTTTTATTATTTGGTATGCGTCATTGAGTTTATTTTCTTTATTTTCCATATTTTTAATACTTCAATTTATAGTTTTAGTATTGTCTTTTTAAGTGTTTTATTAATATTTATATATTTATTATATTGAAAAAATCCAGAAAATTGAAATACTTTTTACATTAAAAATGGTTATATAAAATCTATACAGAGAAATGAACCAACCAAACGAAGTTAATAATATGAATAATATTGAAGATATAGTTATAAAATTATCAAATAATTTTACAAAAATTATTTCAAGAAATGAACTAAAACAATACAAAAAATTAAATTGGGGTAATAATGGTATAGGTGATAGATGGGCAAATAAAAAATTCAATTATACATCTATATATAATGATAAAATAAAAACGTACTCTGAAAATGATTACGACATCGTCCCTGATAATTTAATTATCCAATTTAGATTAGAGAACCCAAATATGAAAGGAATTATTGGTATATTCGTTCATTCAAAACGATTAAATATAACAAAACGCCCAATTAAAAAAGAAATTGATATAGAAATAAAACAAAATAGTTGTGTTTCTTGTGGGTCAAATAGTGATATTATAACTGACCATAAAAATGATTTATATAATGACGATAAAGTATTAGATATACATACACAAGAAATCGCTGATTTTCAACCCCTGTGTAATCATTGTAATTTACAAAAACGCCAAATATGTAAAGATGAAATCAAAAATAATAAAATATATTCAGCAAAAAATTTACAAAAATACAAAATATTCCCTTTTGAATTCCCTTGGGAAAAGAAAGCGTTTACAATAGATGATATAACTACAAAAAATGATACTTATTGGTATGACCCAATTGAATTCAATAAAAAAATTTGTTATTATTCACTTTATACCATTCCAATAATAACTGAAATAAAGTTGAAAATAAATAAAGGTAAAATTATAGCGTTTCCATAATTTCCATTATTTTATCATAATATTCTTTTGAAATTTCACAACCCTTGAATTTCCGGTTTGTATTTTTACAAGCAATTGATGTTGTTCCTGCACCTAAAAATGTATCCAATATCGTGTCATTTTCATTGGAATGTTTTTTTATTAATTCTTCAAATAATAGCAAACTTTTTTGAGTTGGATGAAAACGATTTTTTCCACCTTGTAATGGATAACTATAAATTCCATTATCATAACTACTATTAAATGTCGGGTTACTATCTTTAATACCAATTAATGCTATTTCTCTACAATTGGTTAAATAATTTATTTTACTATTTCTTGGTTGAGGATTTGTTTTTATCCATTCTATAAACCTTATTTGTTTGAATTTATATTTTTCCATTAATTCTTTTAAATAAGAAATTTTCCATAAATCGAAAAATATAATTAATGTTCCGCCTTTTTTTAATTTTTTATAATATTCACTTATGAATTTTTCCAAAATATCCATCGTAAATTCACTATCCCATTCTCCGTAATCTGTTTTTACACAATATTTTTTACCATATATAGAACCATACTTCATAAATTTTTCTTTATTTTCATCATCTGTAATATTATTATCTCTTTTATAATTATTCCATTCTTCTTCTGTCTTCATAAATTCAATATTATTTTCTTCATTCGATTTAACATTATTATAGTGTTCATTCATCCCACTATCTTTTGATATTATATATGGTGGGTCTGTTAAAATTAAATCAATAGAATTATTCGGTATAGTTAATAAATATTGTAACCCTTCCATATTTTGGATATCATTATTATCGTTATATGAATTAGTGGTTGTGATTTGAACAATATTATTATATGTAATATTATCAACAATTCTTAGTTTTGGTTTATGCCCGCGAAGATTTGAATTCTTCAATGGCGTAACCTTCGCTTTTGAAAATATTATAGTATTTTCCATTGTAGATATTATAATCGATTATTGTTTATTATTATTTCTAATATTATTTGTTTCAAAATTTCAATTTTTTATACAAAATATATTTATTATATGTATCGTAATAAATATATTATATAGCAACAACGCTCTTGATTTCTGTAGACGAATTATATTCATTAGTGCTATCTACAATAGATGCTTTCAAATACTTGGCTATAATCATATTAGATTTTAATATTTCTTCGCCGCACATAACTGCAAACCATTGGTATTTTGGACGGTTCAATATTTCTTCTCTTGGAATATAAATAGCAACAGTATCATTTGTCAAATCCAAATAATCTTCTTCAATCAAATTTTCTAATAAAATTGGTTTACGATTTTGCGTTTTTGTGCCAATTTTTTGTCCCAATACCAAGTTCATTTTATTTTGTTGGATTGCTTCTATACACCATTGTGAATTTAGACCTAAAAAGTCGGTTTCACTGGAAAAATGAGGACTTCTGTATTTATTTTTCATAAATTCAATGAGTTCTTTGATAGTTTCATGATTTTTAGGAGAACCCATAAAAGAAATATCAGGAGTAAAAAGAAGTTTATTTTTTTGCTTCAATAAATTTACATTACGATTTATATTTTCACATACAAATGGCTTATTGCCGTTTATACCTTCATTATACAAGTCTTTCAAATTCTTTAAGCATACTGTCGAGTTTGGTAAAACCATACCACCATAATAATATAATAATTGCATCATTCCCAGTTCTCTATATTGGGATTTCATTGGTTCAGCAACATTATTTAAATCAATATCCCAGCTGGGTATTAATTTACTAAATGTTTCATCATCAATTAAACAAATATTAAAATCATTTCCACAATGATTAATAATTGTTTTAATTGTTAAATGGATATATGGTTGGTTCAAATCAGTAGTATTTCTGGAATAAAAATCTTTCCACTTACGTGAATTGACTTCATATTTTGAATGTATCCATATTTTTGGACGATTAAAACCATACAATGGCGAATCATTCAATAAATATTTTTTTACTAAGTCATATTCATCTTTATTTTGAAAACTTTGATTTAATCGGTTACCAATATAACTACAAACAACCACTATTCCAAACATCATTATATATTGATTTATCTTATTTGAGCTAAACATATTATAATAAAAAATATATAGTATAATTGTATTTTATTTATGCCCGTTCTAATGAAAAGTATATTAAATAATCAATATTATATTTTGATTCGTTGTATTTGATTTGTGATGTAAACATTATATTGTTATTTTTACATATTTGTCTTAATATTGTAGTAAATGAATTATAAGTCATTTTTCTTTCAAGATAAAATTGTTTTGATAAATGGTAATAATTCTTTATTGTTTCACAAAAGTCAATATGATAATTATAAAACAACATTTTTCTAAAAGCGTTCATATCAACAAGATAATATTTTTCAGTTTTTAAACAAATTTTTTCTAAAAATGAATAAAATAAACTATTTGGAACGGCATTTTTGAAAATTTGTTTAGTCATGTTTGAAAAAATAAACCCCTGATACTAAATGTTTATATTATATTTTTCATAATAATAATATATTTTACTGAATATACTACTAAATACTAAATTATTCTACTTAAATTATTTGTAAATAATGCTAATTCTATACAATCTTCGTGAATATTATGAAAAATAGTTATATATTTACATAAAAATGGAATAACTCTATATTTGGTCTCTTCATCTAATATATGTGTTATTTTTATAAATGTAAAAAAATAGTCTAAAATATCTATAACAGAATAACCATAATCATATATGTAATATAGACATTGTATTGCTTCTGTAATTTTCTTGTTTTTCAATAACAGAATATATTTTTCAAATTCTTGAAATGAAATATTAGAGCATATTTTTTTACATAAATCTATATTAATTGGTTCTCCTAATATATGCATTTTCTCTAAATAATTTATTACATTTCTAATACAACCATTTGTAATCATTAATAAATATTCTTTTGATTCGTCATCTATTACCATTTGTTCTTGTTCTATTATTTTATTCATAATATTATTAATTTGCTCATTTGATGGAGGAGATATTTTAATAATTTGTAATCTCGATTGTATACTTTCAATTACTTTTTGAATGTTCGAACATACAGATATAAAGTGTATATTATGACTGTATTTATCTATATAATTACGAAAAACCTGTTGACTTTGTTCATTAATATTATCAATATCATCTAATATTACTAATTTTTTTTTCCCAAATATACTACTATGTGATTGACAAAATGTCTTCATTTCATTACGAAAATATTGTATTCCTTGTTCTTTCAAATTATTAATAAACAATATATTATTTTCTGGTAATGAAGCATTTTTATCCAGACCATAATATTCTCTTATCAATGCATATAATAATGTTGTTTTACCAGAACTTGAATTACCTACAAATAATATATTCAAATTATTAATTTCCAGTAATAGTTTTATAACCGAAATTAATTTTTCATTAAGACAAAATTGGTCAATATAATAAGGTTTATATTTATTAATAAATGTAATATTTGTTTCATTTACTTGTTGTATTCCATTATTTGCCATTATTAGTTGTAAAATATAATATAATCTATTGTTTATGTTTGTTTTTTATGTAAAAAATATATTCAAAATAAAACAATATAATAATATTTTTAATAATATTATATTATTGAACAAAATGAAAAATTATTATGAAATTCTTGGCGTTAAACAAGATGCGAGTGAAATCGAAATAAAAAAGGCATTCCGTTCTCTATCATTAAAATACCATCCAGACCGTAATCACGATGATGAAGCTACTACAAAATTTCAGTGTATTAATGAAGCATATGAAAATTTAAGCGATGCCGAAAAACGAAAACAACACGACCATGAATTAAAATTTGGTGAAGGGAATATCAATCCATTTCAAGGTATGGACGAATTTAATGATATAAATAATATATTCAATATGATGTTTGGTGGTGGCAGTGGCTTTGGTGGAATACATAAAATGCATAGTATGGGTGAAATGCACAGTATGCCAGGGGTTAGAATATTCCATAATGGCCCTGGGGGATTTCACGCCGAATTTTCTACAAGTTTTAATAGTAGACCACAACCACCACCACCAATCAAAAAAATAGTTGAACTTACATTAGAACAATGCTTTCATGGGGTTTCTTTACCAGTTGAAATTGAAAAATGGAGCGTTGTTAATAATATGAAAATTAATGAAATTCAACAAGTAATTATAAATATTCCTGCTGGAATTGATGAAAATGATACATTGGTTATAAAAGAACAAGGGAATATTATAAATGAACAATTAAAAGGCGATTTACACATAAGCGTAAAAATAAATAATAATACTTGTTTCAAACGACAAGGGTTAGATTTGTTTTTACAAAAGAAATTATCATTAAAAGAAGCTTTATGTGGGTTCGTATTTGATATTCCACATTTAAATGGTAAATTATTATCTTTGAATAATATGAACAATCCAACTGTTATTAAACCTGATTATAAAAGAGTAGTAGGTGGATTAGGTATGACGCGTGAAAATGCTACCGGTAATTTAATAATAGAATTTATTATAGAATTTCCAGAGAATTTAACTGAAGAACAAATTACTTCATTGAAAGAAGTGCTATAATTATTATATGACAATTTACATATAATAATTACATGAAAAATACAAAAATATTTATACTATATATTTATCTATATCAATTTTTCGTGAAAAATAGGTTTTTATCATAAAATGAAAAAATAATACAATCAAAATAAAAATATAAATATCGCAAATCCATATTACTATTTTATTTTGAATAGTTTCTAAGTTGTAATAAAAATATGGTAAAGCATAAAATCCATATCCCAATTGTGCAATTTGTAAAGAAGTTAAATATATTTTGAATTTTTTCAATTTATTCATATCAATATAGTTAGTTTTGATTATCGTTAATAAATAATACAAGTACATAAAACTATGCACTCCTGAATTCAATATAGATGCAAACATAATACCATCGAATTTATAAACATAACCCAAGTGCCAAATAAATACCGCACCCAAATGATGAAATTTTTGTAAAAATATTGGTTCTTTTTGCTTAGCATAAATTAAACAAGTATCAATATACTCATAATACTTAGATAAATAAAATAAAAAGACAATTCTATCAACATAATCTATTTGAAAATAATATTGTCTTCCAGCAATTATTCCATTATAATATATAGTCAATAATAAATTACAAAATACATAAGAACTGAATATATGTAAAATGCTATTATGTATTATGGAAAAATATTTTATATATGTTGGTGATATTTTTTGAAAAGATTTCCTTGATATTTTCAAATATAACCAACTGGATAATACAGGGAAAATAATGTGTAACATTCTGGTTTACATATTATTTATTAGAATGTTTATATTATTTACAAAATTGTATTTACACATATTCATATTAAGAACTAATGCGCTTAGTAGGGATTTCGACATCAACTAAATAAATAGAGTTCTCTGTCATAATAATATACTCTTTGCCTACTTTATATATTTTAGAAATAGGACTTGTGTACTCTTCTTCACTCTTTACTAAGAGTTTTTCTTGATTATCTTTAACGCCAATCAAAACAGTTTTATTAAGGGAATTTGTCCAATAATCCATCATAATTGGCTTATCTTCAACGATTGATAATTTTGCTGCGTGTGTTAGAGTAGTTGTTTCAGGTAATCTATAAGATGGTTGCTGAGAGTTTGTTGTATTTGTAGGTGGTGGGGTCGATCCCGATTGTGAAGGAACTTTACTCATTTTATATGAATTAAATTATATTTTATATTTCCTTTTTTACTTTAAATCTATTTTTTTTTAAATAATTTATTTGTTTTTCCTAAATTATTTAAGTAATGTGAAAAAAACCGCAAAACAATCACATATAAATAATTTATAATTTATAATTTATAATACAATTTTTACAAAAAAATATAAGTATAATATAAAACAATGCCGAATACAAAATATTTTAAAAATCGTGTAATATTGAAATTTGCGTTAATCATAAAGGAATTTTTTGATTTAATGAACCAAAATGAAACATTAAAAAATGTATCTAATCCTAATAATAGTTTATTCATCGGTATGAATGCTATTCATCGTGTATTCGAATATATATTAATAAAAAATAAAAATATTGACCACGCGTATTATTATTCGCAAAAATGTTATTTTTACTATTTGGAATATATGGAACAAATTTATAAATCGGATTTATTACAGAATTTGAACCATATTGATGCGATTTTATTTGTATATAAAAAAACGATTTGTGATATTTATGACGGAGAACATAATAGTTCATCGACTACTATATCCAATATAATGACTTTGAATGATGAAGATTTAACTTTAGACGAAAAATCTTTGAGAGAATTATTCAAAAAAATTTCAAATTTTACAAAAACACTGTTTTTCTGGAGTAATAATAATATATCTTTTGAGAACCGTATTAAAATTTGTGATAATTTTTTACATCGTTATTTACATCGTATTGATTCGTTAGATTTAACAAATTCATACTTGGATATGATACAACAAAAAATTTCAATGGACTACGATAAATATGAAGATTTATTAAATGAAATGTTACAGAAAATAGAGAGAACAAAAAAAATTATAAATTTAAATGAAACCGATAAAAACGAATATTTTTTAATGAAATTTTATGTAGAAAACGATGTTTTTCAAGAAAAGTTTTATGAAGACAGCACCAAAAACTTGGTGAATTGGTTATTTGTATAAAATATTATTACCCTCAAAAAATAATATTTTATTTATTTTTACATTTTTTATGTTTTATGTTTATTCAATAGAACTTCAACTTTCAATATTATCATTATAATATTGGTGAGACATTACTACCTGTTTTTTTCTTAATTTTGTTTTTTTAATTTTTGCAACTTGGTCAGTATTTACAACATTTATATTATGATATTCTGCACTCAATACAATTTTAATAAATTCGAATATAAATTTCAATATTCGTTCACTACAATTACCAACAATTAAACAGCTGCCTGTACGAAATATCATAAATGAAACTTCTGTGTATTTTTTATTATCACCCAATTCTGTCATTTTCATATTTCTATCATTTTCGCTTATATGCCCTTTTTGTAATTCTGTGTCAAACCCTAATTCGTTATTGAAATAAAATTTACATTTAACCCCAGGATAACTACAAGGGTCATATGCGGTTTCAATACGATATTTATCACTTCTTAAAATAGAATGTAATTTTTCACGATTTATATAATATCCACAATTAAAATTTGAATTTATCAAAACATTATCATCGTCATCGTTTTCAATAAAATCTAATTTGGTATCTAAATGTGGCTCTACATATTCAATAATCATTTCTTTTACAATATCCAGTAATTTTGAGTTCAATATACCCGGAATTTCTAATTTTCCTGTATTAAACACTTTAACGTGTATTTCACGGAATGACCCTTCGTATTCAAATCTCAATATCATAGCAAAACAGTTATAAAACGCATTTTTTACTTTACCCCTGCAATTCATAATATCTTTTTTTGATATACCAATTGTAATTTTTCGTTCATCCTTGAATTTAATGCGTCGTGCTGTTGGATTATCAATTTGTTTTATTATATTTTCAACATAATAATTAATTCCTTCTAATTTTTGTTGATATTCATTATATTCTTCTTTATTTTTTGATACTATTTTTATTTGTTTTTTTACAACTCCTGCTTTAGGTATCCAATATTCAGTTATTGGTATATTCCAAAATACTTTATGAATATCTATCATTTGATTTAAAAATAATACCTTTGTTTTAGTAGATATATATAATTCTTCACATATAGGCATTTCATCTATTTTCATATTATTTACACCATCATTATTATCAACACAACCTTCTTCTATACCTGTGTTGATATTATTAGTATTAATAACATTGATATTTTGTTTCCTACTTGATTTTGCAAACCCTTGTTTATTAGTTAATTCACTCGTTAAAAACTTTGACCATTCATCATCTACTGATATTATATCCATGAATATATAACTTTTATAAGTAGAACTATTATTCTTTATATTGCTTACAAATAATATTTATCTTTATACCTTTTTCAATTTTTTTATGATTTATTATATTACTTATGATTTATTATAACCCTTGTTCAAAATATTATTATAATGTTCTATAATAATTATTCAACTGATATGAAAAATATTTTAATATATGTCCTATATTTTGTTCTGGACAGTGCATAATTGTTTCTACTATATTTAAAAAGTCGTTAGTTACTAAATGACTTTTATATCGTATTATATAATTAAAATATTTATTTATTATTGTTTTTTTATCAGTATTATACTGTATACTAATACTATGTATAAAATTTATTATATCTACAGTATTATCTTCCTTATTGTATAATAAATTATGAATTTCTTCTAATGTTTCATTTGTAATAATATTTGCTTCCCAAATTGTAACATTTTGATTTAATTGTATAAAATTTATCATACTTCTTATATCCGAATTATAATTACATTGTATTGTCTCGATTACACTATCAGATAAGTTTAAGTTTTCATTTATAGTTATATTTTTTATAAATTTATAAATGTCTTGTTTCGGTAATTGATTAAACCGAATACATATAAATTCATTTTTTAATGATTCTTCTATTTTACTTATATAATTACATATCAAACAAAAATGAACATTATAATTCGATGATTGTAATAAATATTTTAATGCTTGCTGTGCGTTTTTCGTCATATAATCTACTTCATCTAATATTACAAATTTCAATCCTTTTTCGAATAAATTTTTCGATTTTACAAATTGATATATTTGATTACGTATTATATCAATACCTCTTTCATCCGATGCATTCAAATGAATGATAGAACCCTTATTTGTTTGATTATGCTTCTTTTGATATTCATTAATTAAATTAATAATAGTTGTGGTTTTACCAGTGCCCGGTGGGCCATAAAATAATAAATTTGGAAAATAATTTTTATCAATTATATTTTTGAATATTTCACGATTAATATTTGATAATACTATATCATCAAATTGGTTAGGTCTATATTTTTCTACCCAAGGAATACTGGATTTATTTGTTTGTGGTGTCGGCATTGTTGAGAACATATATATTTTATGATTTTGAATAATAATATTACTACAAGCATTTTTTTATATATTTGTAAAATATAAATATAAAAAATTGAATAATTACTATTATTATAAGTATTCTATAAATATAATAAATGTCAACAATTCAAGATAATATGTCACAAAATATTCAAAATGAAGGTTACTTAGAATTAATATTGGGACCAATGTTTTCAGGTAAAACAACACAAATAATACAAATTCATAATAATTACTCATATATTGGTAAAACCGTTGTTGTTATTAATTATGCAGAAGATAAACGATATCACGATTCTATGTTATCTACACACGACCATAAAATGATACCGTGTATATTATCTCATAATCTAGAAAATATATGGAATGACCCTAATAATACAAATAATAATTATTATAGTGATTTACATAATGCGGACGTTATATTAATTAACGAAGGACAATTCTTCAAAAATTTAAAATCGATTGTTATTGATATGGTTGAAAATCATAATAAAATCGTTTATATTTGTGGTTTAGATGGCGATTTCAAACGAGAAAAATTTGGTGAAATATTGGATTTAATACCATATTGTGATAAAGTTACTAAACTTAATGCATTTTGTTCTATGTGTCGTAATGGTAAAAAGGGGTTATTTTCTTGTAGAGTTTCAAAAGAAACTGAACAAGTAGTAATTGGGTCTGATAATTATAAACCACTTTGTAGGAAATGTTATTTGAATATGTCATAATAAAATAATATATATACTTATATTTTGTTATGAAAATAATATTTTTTATTTATGTATATAATAAATAAAAAAATGAAAGGTCTTACTGAGATTCGAACTCAGGTTTCCAGATTCAAAGTCTGGAGTGATAACCACTACACTATAAGACCAATTTGGAAGTTATCTTCATAATTACTTATTATATATTCTTTAAGTGTTTTAGTTATTATAACATTATTCACATATTTGTCCAAAAAACGATTTTAATAAACAATATAAAAAGGATTAACCATTATTTACAATAATTTGAACACTTACTATGAATGAAACTATAGTTAACCCATCTTTACCAAAGAAACGTGGAAGAAAGAAGAAGGTAATTCCATCAAATACACCAAATTCCGAAACTGTAAATATTACAATTACATTAGAAGAAAATGATAGTACCCTACAACCAAATAATGAAACAAATTTACCAAAAAAACGTGGAAGAAAACCTAAAGGAGGAAAATTAGTTACTAAAACACAAGAGACAAATAATTCAAATAACACAATAGCGAATATTGTATTACATTTGAAATGTTCTATGCAAGATTTGAGTGACCATAATACTGTTATTAAACAAATGGTTACAGACCCTATGTCATATAATCCAAATATCCCACCAAGTATTTTAACATATAATAATGATAATTCTATATTCACTCCATACGAAAATATGAATTCTACAGAAAAACCTATTGACAGAAAAGATTTTGCCTATGCGGAATTTGAAGAAAAAAAATTATCAAATATACAAAATATTTGTCATTCTTGTAGTATGAAAATATCTGATGAATTACCGTGTCAATCAACCGATGAAGAAGATGATATAAATATAAAAGATGTAAATGCTAAGTTAAAGAAATTGAAAATACAATTATATAAAAATAGTAATCCTGATAAAAAATCTGCTTGTTTCTGGTGCACATATGAATACGATAATCCGTCTTGTTATATTCCTAAATATGAAAATGATGACCAAGTATTTGGTTATGGTTCTTTTTGTAGACCAGAATGTGCAGTTGCATATTTAATGAAAGAAAATCTAGATGACTCTACCAAATTTGAAAGATACCATTTATTAAATCAAATATATAGCAAAGTATATGATTATAAAAAAAATATTAAACCGGCTCCAAATCCATATTTTTTATTAGATAAATATTATGGTAATTTGACTATACAAGAATATAGAAAATTATTAAAAACAGAGCATATGTTATTGGTGATTGATAAACCACTAACACGTATTCTTCCTGAATTACACGAAGATAATGAAGACTTTATAATGAATATTTATGGTGGAACAAGTCAACCTAATCAAAATGTTTCTGGGGTTTATAAAGTAAAGCGTGAAAGTGAAAAACAAAAAGGCCCAAGTAAAAAAAGTATTATGAAAGATAAATTTGGATTATCATCGTAATATTATTTAGAAAGTTTTTATATTTTGTTAATTGAAAAATATAAAAAATGCTTTATAAACCCTTTTCCAATATATACAATGAAGATTTTTATTTTTTTAGATATTCTATAATATATAAACCCATTCTAATAATATCCATGTGAATTTGAAAAAAGATGGTGTAATATACCAGTGATATATTGACAATTAATTCCGTTATATACTAAATAAATAAAAAATAATCGTTCATGATAAAATGAAATATTATTATAGTCTACATTCTTAATATCTAAACAAGATGGATAATACCAGTCAACAAAATCATTGATAATATCTCTATGAATACAATAATTTGTAGTAGCATACCAATATGGTAATTGTTCTATATAATTGATAATATTATTATCTATATTTTTATTGGTTAAATAAGCATTAGCTACATTGAAATCAAACGACTTATAAAAATCGCTTATATCTGCGTTTACAAATGAAAATATTTTAGTATTTACATTATATGTTATTGCTTCAGATAATATATTTTCAAAATTTTGTAGAATAATTACATCATATTCTAGTATACAAATATTTTGATATTCTGGAAATAAGTTATTTTTAGAAATAGCATACCATGCGGTAAATGTTAATAATCGATTTTCTTGTTCAATATTATACTTTAAATCGCGTACAATAATCAATTTTGGATATTGTAAATATTCATTACTAATTTCTTTATCACCAACTAACATTATATGATAATTATGATTTATAACTTTGGATATGCTTTCTGTATCATGACAAACAAATACTATTAATAAATTATTCATTTAATATATAAAACTTAAATTTTTATATTATTTATAAAAAATTGATTTTTATTATATATTATATAATAATGAATATATAATATATAATGCCAAGAAAAACTCTAAAAAAACGCTTACCTACATATAATCGTGCTGATGCAATTTCATGGGTTTTACACGCATTAAAGAAAGTATTGGGATATGAAGAAATACGAAAATCAATTATTGAACATTATTATCCATCTGTAAAAAATCCTGAATATATAAAAACATTTGAAGCTCAAATTGAAGAATATAGCGACCGCGATGATTACGAAGATAAATATTATGATAAAATGGATGATATATTAGATTATTGTGAAGATATTATGGAATTAGATGATTATGTTGTTTTTACCGCGACAAATATTGAAGAATTTCGTGATATTGGTAGAGATATTGAAACACATTATCAAACATTTATTGTAGATAATAAAAATCATCAAATGTTTACTATTGACCCTGCGTTGAAATCAAATGGTAAAACCGGCATCTATACGCCGCAAATAGCTATGGAAGAAATTATGCCGTTTTTTGAAGACAATGGGTATAAAACACAATTTATCAGATTGACAAATCCAGCACAAACAGACGATAGTGACGAAACCGCAGACATATTTTGTCAATCCTGGTCGCTTTATATTTTAATTCGGGTTTTAGAAAGAAGTAAAAATAATAGTTTCACAAGGATTGTAGTTGATATTCCAAAATCGCAATTAGATAGATATAATGTATTATTAAATTTTTATAAAGATATTATTACCAATATTCCTAATGTAAAACAAATACTAAATGAAGAATATGTGAGTGAATTAAATGAATACAAAAAAACTGGATATACAAAACTAAATAAATTAAACGCAAGCGATTTATTATTAACTATGACACCAGACGAAATGTAATTTTATTATTGATGGTTTTTTTATTTTGTAAAATTTTCTCATTATAATATAATAAATAATGGAAAATACTTGTAATAGTGAAAATATAAAAGAAGATTATGAATTCAAACAACGACAAGCTTATGGGTTTTATGTGGAAAATGAAATTAGAGAAAAAATTTTTGGTTTAGAAAAAAATAAAAACGATACAAAAATTCATGATATTCCAAAAGAAGAAAACAAATACAACCACTATGAAAATATTTCAATAAAAAGTACTATAAGCAATACAGTATTATGTGGTGATATATTAAGATTTTATGATTATAAATTTGACAATAATATAATAAATACTATAATAATTGTAAAATACAGTTGTATAAATAATTATTATATTATCAGTGAAATTATTGAAATTAATTACTCAAAAGAATTACACACTTTCTTATTTGGCACAGTAAGTCGTGAAATTATAGCAGATTTTGTAAACTACGTAAAAAATATTCCAAAAAATATAGTTAATTGTACTGACCTAACTACTTATCGAAATAATTGTATTTCAATGTCAAAAAATATAATGAAAATTAGTAAAATGAATATAGTAATAAATACTAAAATTGATTCAAAAAGCCAAAGAAGGGTTCAATGTTCTATTTCAAATATAGAAACATTGCTAAGAAATATGCCACAATTAATTATATCACGTAATTATCCAAATTTAGAAAATAAAAATATCTCTATTGGTAATCGTATTGGATATATAACAATAGAAAAACAATCGACAAAACCTTGTTCAAATAACAAAACTAAAACACAAAAGCCTTGTAATGAAAATCAAGAACGAAACCCAATGACAAATAGATGCACTAAAAAATGCAAAAATGGAGAAAAAAGAAATGAAAAGTTTAAATGTATAAAGGCTTAAAATATTTAACCAGTCTTTATAAATAACACTGTTCACAAGTATAATAATTCGTTTAATTTCGATATTAATTCAGGCTTTGATATAGATTTTGGGCCGACAGTATTATTAAATTCAAAATTTAATTTTTTTATTTTATCTATATTATTATCCATTAAATTGCCATCAATAAATTTAATAAAATAATGAGTTTGTATATTTTTATCATTTGTGTTTTTATCAACTTTTCCTGCATTTACGCCAACTCGTCGAACTGAAATATGTGGATTATCATTTTTATTAACAAATATAAAATTTAAAGGTTCTATTTTTTCTATTACTAATCTGTTGACACTTTTTTTTTCCCAAATTTGAAATACACAAGGAACATTATGTTCTATTCCATCTACTAAAAATGATTTATCTGGTAAATCATTTTCAAAAATAAGATGGAAATTTAAAGGAAATGTTTTTTTGAAACTATCTTTTTTGAAACTTTTAGGTAATATTAATGATATAGTGTTGCAATATTCGCATGATTTTTTAATAAATTTTTTAGCAATACAAGATTGTCTACCAAATGGAGGATTACCTATAATATGTATTCTATGGTTTTTATTTACAAATTCTTCAATATTTAAAGTTAAGTAATCTTGTCTAATTATTTCATCAGTTTCTGGTTCTAAATCATAAAATTTATAATTATTAGTTATATTTTTTATATATGGAATAAACGAACCATTGCCTGCACTGGGTTCTATAATTAACTCATTTTCTGTAATTTGGATGTATTGTTTGACATATTCAACACACAATTCTGCTATAGAAGTTTTTGTGTAAAATTTATCAATACAACTTCTATTCAATCCAATATTTTCTATATTATTCATAATTTTATAATTATTATAAATTATTATTACAAAATATATTTTATATTCAATTTTATTTATACTATCGGTAAACTATTTACCATTTTTATTAGGTCATATATTGATGAAATTATCTTAACTTTTGGTTGATTTGTTTGTATCAAATTTATTACAGTATATAATGCAACAATTATTTTTTTTTTATTATTAGGTGGTGTTGGTGTTGGTGTTGGTGTTGGCGTTGGTGTTGGTGTTGGTGTTGGTGTTGGCGTTATAGCAGGCAATACATTTTGCTGAAATTGTCCTTGATAATTGCCTGGCGGTGAAGTATTCATTGTAATGTCTACTTTGTTTCCATTTGTATCAATACTAAACCCCATTCCAAATCGTGTGCTTGATTTCCATACTAAACAAGTGAAATGACCTGTTCCAGATGAAAACCCCGGATTATTAAAATCATACAGTGAAACTTCATTATACCAATTATCAACAGCTTTTTTTAATAATGTAATTAAATCACTACCATAACCTTCAAAGTAAGCCAAATTTTCACCATATAAAGCCGAACCACTATGTTGAAATAAATTATTTGATAACAAATAAAATGACCATTGTTGCGAAAAACTTGCTAGCGTATCGTCCCAAATTAAAGGAGGGGATTGATGATTAGCACGATATTGGTTTATATGATTGGCTATTTCATTTTTTTGGTCGATAGTCAAAGTAATCTGTTGAATAGACATTATTATATAATTATAAATTATATAATAAATATGAATATTTTTCTAAAGAGTAAATATTGTAAACCAATAACGCTCATAGTTGTATTTACAATATTACAATAACCAATATTTGTTCCATTAATATTATGAAATAATTACTTATATAATATTAATATTGGTAAGGATAATATGACGGCGAATAATATGGTGGATAATTATAATAAGGATAATTATAATATGAATGATTATAATATGAATGATTATAAGGAGGATAATTATAAGGTGAATAATTATAGTAATCATAATTAAAATGTTTTGTAGGTGAATGTGGAGGAGGTGAATGCGGAGGAGGTGAATGCGGAGGAGGTGAATGCGGAGGAGGAATAGGTGACCGAGGTGAAATAGAAGAATGTGGAGGTGGTGAATGTGGACCTGGTGAATGTGGACCTGGTGAATGTGGACCTGGTGAATGTGGAGGAATAGGTCCTCGAAGTGAAATAGAAGGATGTGGAGGTGGCGGTTTTGGGAAATGTGGTGGCATATTATAATCTCTGTTACGCATAATATTATGTGAAAAGTCTACTGGCGGCAATACACATGGTATAATATTTCCACTAATATCACGGGAACAATCTTTACAATCATCGGCCATATTTTGTAAATAAATATCGTGATTTTGAATAGCTAACTCATTTAATTCATCGTATTCATTCAATAAACCATCGATTTTATAATCATTAAATGTGCTATAGTATGGATAACCACCGTATGGATAATGTCCATATGGGTAAGGATAAGGATATGGATAAGGGTACAACGACATTGTCTTTATAATATATATAACTAAAATATTATTTTATACCAATAATGCTTACAGTAATTACAAAAATAATTACAGATTGTAATACTATGAACAAACAATGTATAATACAAACAAATACAATAAATACAAAAAAATAAATATATAAAAATGAAATTATATATTTATTAAGTAAATCTCATTATGTCAAAATATGTATCTTGCTTCCTTATGGGTGGATTAGGAAACCAATTATTTCAATTATTTACAACTATAGCATATTCAATTAAATATAAACGAAAATTATTATTCCCATATGCGGATAAATTATACACAGGAACTATACGATATACATATTGGGATACATTTTTATATACATTAAAAATGTATACAAAATATGATAATAAAAATAGTTTTAAAGCTGATATGTTAACTTTATTTTCAAAATATAAAGAACGCGGTTTTGAATATAGTGAAATTCCTGATTTATCACCCGATAAAGTATTTCTCCACGGTTATTACCAAAGTTATAAATATTTTGAAAAAGAAAAAAATACAATATTTTCTCTAATTCGTCTTAGAAAACAACAAGAAAGTATATTACTTGAACATCCTTTATTTTCTAGTTATGAAAATAAGATTAGTATGCATTTCAGATTAGGTGACTATAAAGAAATACAAAATTGCCATCCATTAATGCCATATGAATATTATGAAAACGCATTGGATGTTATTATAAATCGCAATAACGAAAATATAATTATTACTAAAAAAAATGATTATGATAGTGTCTTTATCAATTTGAATGATGAAACCTCTACAGTAACACCAAAGCTGGAAATCAAACAGAACGATACAAAATATAATGTTTTTTATTTTTGTCAAAAAGAAGACAATGAAATTGTTTCTACTATTATTGACAAATTAAAAGAAAAGTTTATAAATGTAAGCTTTTTTAAAATTGACGACGAATTACCAGATTGGAAACAATTATTATTAATGAGTTGTTGTAATCATAATATAATCGCAAATAGCACATTTAGTTGGTGGGGTGCGTATTTTAATGTTAATGTTGATAAAATTATATGTTACCCACATAAATGGTTCGGTAATAGTATACAACATAATACAAATGATTTATTTCCGTGTGAATGGAATAAAGTAATATTTTAGTAAAAAATTGAATTCAATAATAATATAAAAATAAAATGATAATTATTATAAAACCAGATTATTATTAACAATGGCACAATATAAGATTTATTACGATATGATTATGGAATTACCTATTGTTCAAGATTTACTAAAAGAAAATGAAAAATTACGCAAAAAAAATAAAAAGTTAAAATATAAAAATAAGACATTAGAACAAATATTGTATGATTTATGCAGTGCAAATGCACCAAGAACTCGTTTACAAAAATTACGAACTAACACAAACATACCAGTTGTTAAAGTCAAGCAAGAAAAACTGGATGAGCCAACATTATGCGAAACATTGGTTGATAATGATGATGATAGTGTTGTTTTGATTAATAGAGAAACTGAAAATATTGTTTATGATTTAGTAGATGATGAAGAAAATGATTTGAATAATGGTTTTGATGAAAACAATGAAGAAGCGCAAACCATTATTAATGATTTGAAAAATGAATTGAAACAAATTGAAGAAGTTGAAGAAGTCGAAGAAGTTGAAGAAGTTGAAGAAGAAGAAGTTGAAGAAGAAGAACTTGATGAAGAAGTCGAAGAAGTTGATGAAGAAGTCGAAGAAGTTGAAGAAGTTGAAGAAGTTGAAGAAGTTGAAGAAGTTGAAGAAGTTGAAGAAGAAGAAGATGATGAAGAAGAAAAAGTTGAAGAAGTTGAAGAAGAAGAAGATGATGAAGAAGAAAAAGTTGAAGAAGTCGAAGATGATGAAGAAGTTGAAGAAGTTACTATCAAAGGAAAATCATACTATACAACAAATAAAACCAATGGCGTTATTTATGATATTACAAAAGATGAAGAAGTAGGAGATGAAGTAGGAGTATTCAAAGATGGTAAGCCGCTATTTCATAAAAAATAATTATTGAATTCATTAGATAAATAAACAATATAATTTTGTATATGTAAAATAAAAAATTATACATTTTTTCTTGTTCTTCTCTTTTTTAAATTTTTTTTATTCGTAACTCTTCTCCCACCACCTTTTTTCTTATTTTCTTCTTTTTCATCAGATATTTCATCTTCATTTTCAGCATCACCATATTTCACATCAATTACCTTATTGTCATCAATTGCAAAAATTGTATTCTTGTTTTTATTTTCAAAAGGTTGTTTATTTGATAATATATGTTCTTCTAAAAAATCTCCTAATTTATTACTTTCAAAATCACATTTTATTTTTTTATATTTTTCATCAGTCATTTCACCCTTTATAAAATCGGCCAAAATATTAATTTCATAATTATCATTTTTAGTATCGTGTAAAATATCTGTATAATAATAGTTATTATTATTTTTGTTATTTTCATCATTACTCAATAGATTTTTTAATATACCTATAATATTAGTATTCGCCTTTTTTGTTCTACCAGATAATGATAGTTCAATAGTATCTTGCAATAACTGATTTTTACTTTCTTTATTTTGATATGTTTTCAATATTTCATAAAATTTTTTAAACTCTGGTTGAGAATATAAATTTATCATTAATTTATTATTTTCATTTTCAAGTTCTTTTTCATTATTTTGTCTATTATAATAGCCATAATATTTGCCGTATTTATTTTCTTCATTATAACTATTTTCAATAGTTTCAAATGAATTATTTTCCAAAATATTTTTAAATTTACTACCTTTCGTTGAATTCAACCATCTATTAAATATAATAAAATCATTCACTAATTTTTTATAAAAAGGGTTGCTTTTTAAATCATTCAACCATACAACTCGTTGAAATGTATATTTTGCTCCATTTACGCTAATATAACTATAATAATCATTACTACTTATATTCAAACTATTCTTGAGTTTATCTTTATTAAATACTTCTTGAATAATTGTTGTTGCTTGTTCACCTAACCCATTTTCTTTATTACTTGAACCATATTTATTTTCATATGAATTACTAATATTTTGTTCTATAATTTTTTCATTAATATGAAACAAAGCTTTTAACATTACCATAATGTTATGTAAATTATTATCATTCACATTTTCTATATTCGATAATGAACCATAGGTTACAATTTTTTTGATAAATGTTTTTTTATTGAAGAAAAAATTTACAATTTTATCGTAAGGTTTATTAATAATCATTTGTTCATCGTATTTATATAAATTTGTAAATAATGGGTATTTTTCTAAATTACTTGTATTTTTCAAAATTGGATTATATAACAAATTACTTGTAAAATCAACAATGTGATTTCCTGGTATATTTGTATTCATAATTATTTTTATAGGTATTATGGATGATTTCAACTTTAAAGACCTATCTGTATCATTATTATTAGACATATATTATAAATGTAATCTTATAATATAATTAGATATTTTAGTAACTACTATATTGAGAATTACTTGTATTTGACTTACTATTATCACCTATTTCTTTATTTTGTTTTTTTGCTTTTTCTAATACTTCATTTGCCTTCTTGATATCTTCATCACTTACTTCAGCATTTTCTAATAATTCAATATGATAATCCTTAAACTCTTCTGGTAAACAAAAAAACATACTTTCTTCGTGAAATAAATATTCAAAACATAATGTAAATAAAGCAGTTATAAATATTGCCACATATATTTCACGAGTTCCCATCCAAGCTATAGCAAATACTAAAATTTGTTTACTAAATGTATGTTTCAAATAAGATTCCATCGTTTTACTCAATTTGATATTAACAAATCTGGATGCAATATTCAATGTTATTATCATTATGCCCGCAAATATTTTACTATTATTTATAACTTGAACTTGATTATGTAAATAACTAAATATATTATCATTCTTTAGTTTATTATTTTTAGACATTCTAATTTATAATATATAAATACTTATGATATTTTATTTATTATACGCCCTTGAAGAATTCAATCCGCACAGCGGATGAATTATCAAGTAAGTTACATGTTACAGATTTGTATGGAGCACCCCTACGGGGTGCGGTTTCAAATCTTCACTGGTATAAGTATTTTATGGTAATGTGCTAATTGGTTTCATTTGTTCTTCTGTTGCTAATTTACTCTCTATTATGGAATACTCACAAGATTTATCACAAGGGTTACAATGATTACTAACAAATGATACTTGTGGAAAAATATGCTGTAACATATCAGGTTTGACATTCATATTTTTATATTTCAATACATCACCATGACAGTATTGTTTAATGAATTGGTCTTTTAATTCGGGTTTAGCATTGGATATATTATTATTTTTCATAGCAGGTATTTCAGTTGGTTTATCTAAATATAAACCAAAATATTCGGCATATTTTAATGGTTTTGTTTCAATTGTTTTTTGCGAAACTTTAGCAATTTCTGTATTTTTATCATTCAAATAATTATAAGACAATTCCACAAAGTTTTCACTAATTGTTCTCATATTCTCTACATAATCGCTCTGATAAAATAATATTACTAATCCACAAACTAATAACCCCAAATATTTATCTAAAGAACTATAAAATATTATAATTAATACAGCAATTAATCTACCAACACTTAAATTACTAAATAATACAAATTGTTCTGGATAAGATAATAATAGAAATAATAGTATAATTGGAATAAATTGTAAAATAGTATATTTCATAATATGTACTAAAATATAGTTATACTTTATTTTATAGTTTTTATTTTTATAAATTTCGTGTTAGTTCACTAATTTAGCAATTTTAATAAGGATTATAAAACCGTAACTTCTCATCAAAATATTATCTACTCATTTTTTAAGTATAATAAAATAAATTAAAAATGTCTTTAGTAACAACAGCATCTTTATGGATAAATGAAGATAATCAAAAAAAAAGAACTCCAAGTTTAAGAAGAACTATTAAATTAAAACCAAATATATCAACTATTGGAGAACCCGATGAATATGTATCACAGAGTGAAAATTATCAAAATTTAGAGCCATCCACTATAAACGAAATGCAACAATTATTAGAGAACCGCAATAGTCACGTAAACGATTTATTAAATAAAATTACTTCTGTAGATAATGATGAAAGCGGAAAAATGGGTGCTTTCAATCCATTACCTAACCCAAGTATGAATATTAAAAAAGATATGGACGATAATACAAAACAACAGACATATACTCCACCAAAAATATCTTATGCTAATGCTTCAAACTCGCAAAAAAATCTATATAAAGCAAATGATATTCCAAGCTCTGTTCTTAGTAATTATACTGATAGTTATCAACAACCAACTAAAATAGCAAATCAACCTTATTATTCTAATATGGGAATTGGTAATATCGGTGATAACAAGGTAATGGAAAAAATCAATTATATGATACATTTATTAGAAGAACAACAAAATGAAAAAACAAATAATATTACTGAAGAATTTATTTTGTATACATTCTTAGGAGTATTCATCATTTTTGTAGTTGATTCATTCGCACGCTCTGGTAAATATACCCGATAGATTTTTTGGTTTTATGCAACTATCGATATGTTGGAATAAAATAATAATACAATATTGGCTTATGGAAACAATATGGTATAGTCTTATTCACTTTCAATAAAATAGACTTTGGAACCTCGGTTATCATATTATTGGAAATATCTTGTTTGTTTGGACAAGTTTCGAAAAAACAAAATTTTCGTTTTTCATTTGTGTAACAATGATAATATATATATTTATCATCTTGAAAATCATCTAAATTAACAAAAGAATTGATATTATTATTCAGGATTACGTGTTTATAATGGTTCATCAAATGACAGTTATTCATTGTTGAGAAAATAATTATATTATTATATAGTTATTTTTATTTAATTTTGTAATTAATCTTTGTAATTAATTTTTTTTGATTTCAATTCTTTTATGCGAATTGAATAAAAATCTATAAAAATAAAAATTATAGAATGAATTTTTTATGGTTATATTTATATATATTGAAAAATGAATATTTCTAATTTTTCAAATAGTAGAGATTTGTTGCCTATATTGAATGGTGCTATTATAACTGATTTAATTGTCATTTATTTATTATTATCAAAAACAATACATACGAAAACATTGACAACTTGGTATCGTAAATTTCATATTGGGGCATTTATTGCTGATGTATTAAGTATTGTAATAGGCGTTATTATTGGTCGTTTTATTTATACTTATTTCAAATGGAAATGGTCTATTTTATTATTTTTATTATTGGTTGTATTTGTACAATTAATACACGATTTATTATTCTATCAGTTTTTTTCAAATTTACCAAGAGGATATAGCAATGTTTTAGATGTTTTTGCTGATTATGCAAATGAAAATGGTGTTTTAATTTTATTAGCCGATGCATCTATGATGATATCTACTGTAATGTTATCAAGTTTATTATTCAGTAATATTTCATTCAATTGGAATATTGTGTTATTGATTGTACTGATTTATATTGTACCTTATTTTATTTATTCTGTATAATTATTGTAATCTCTCAAAAATATAAATAAATTGGTTCTCATCATCTATACATTTTTTCATATTTATTTTTGATTTAATAGAGAACCCACAATACATAACAAGATTTACGATTTTGTCTAAATCATCCATATAAAGTATATGTTCATTTTGTCGAACCTTCTTTGATGATTTATCTTGGAACTTTTCAGTCAATAATACTTTATTATCATTTTGTTTAAAATCAAAAGAAGCTTTATATTCAAAACCTCCAAAATCAACAATCGTATCAGTGATGCGAGAACCATTTATTTTATTTGGATTGAATATTAAATTTGATTTACCAATCGGCATTATTGTATCGAATTTCGTTTTTTCTACTAAATGTAATATTAAATATCCGTTTGGGATTAACCAATGATAACAGTTGCGTAAAAAAGTTCTCTTATCTTCTATTTGATAAATAGTAAAATAAGTGCAAAGAATATGTGAAAATGTATTTTTTTCAAAAGTCATTGGTTCCATAGCATCTCCACATTTATATTCATTTTTGGGATGTTTTATCTCTGATATTTCAACCATTGCTTGTGATTTATCAATTCCATATGCAAGATAACCAGCGTCTTTTAATTCATTTACTAAATCTCCTGTTCCACTTCCAATATCTAAAAATACACTATTTTTCGTAGGTTCGGTCATTTTTATTATATTATTCAATTCAAAATCAGTTCTCAAAATCGGTTTATGTATTTCGTCATATATTTGTGAATAAAACCCATCATATATTGTTTCATTTTGTTTTAATATAAATGCTTCTTCTTGAGTAAATCCTTCTTGTTGAGAACCTTTATCAAATTTCTTAAATAATATGAATATTATGTAGATAAAAACCAATATCAATAACGACCTTAATATTAATAAATTTATATTTTTAGAATTTAATATTGAAAGTATATATTGAATCATAATATATAGTATATAATATGATTTTTTATTTTTATTTTACATATTGCGTAATTGAGTTCTTGTATGATTAAAAAAAGTATTATTACCAATATTATTGGATAATAAATTTGGGTGAGGTTTGTTACTTTGTTCCATCTTTGAAAACAATAATGGGTGTGTTTGTTCTACTGGATTTGATACAACAACTGATACTTTATATAAATCACTATTACTTGTAGGTACATATACAGATTGTTCAGCTCCGTGCTGTAATGCAAATGTTTGGTTTCTTAAAATAGTTTCAGTATCAATATTCTTTTGAAAACATTTCACATTGGATTTTGATGAACTTGGATTAAAATTTAAATATGGATTATAATCTACATAATTTAATCTTGGTTCTCTTACTTCTGTTCTACGATTTACAATTGGAAATAAAGAATATTTCGTTGGAACCGGCCTCATATTATAGTTTGGTTCTAATGGAACATCTGGAAAATATCTGGAAGAAATACGATTGTTTAATTCATCTACACGCTCATTTTGGCCATATTGAACGCCTTGTACAACTCCTGGTATTAAATAATTATTATTAACATTCATTATTATTACTAAATTATATATTATGAATATACAATAATTGGTTTTATTGAATTTATTACAATAAATTATATAAAATCTATATTTTAATATATCTTAATGAAAATAAAAATAGTTTATTTTGCTTATTTATTAAAAGATAAATGGGAAGATATAGTATTAGAACAATTAGAACAATTATATTCATTGAAAGAATTGTATTCAATATCTGACATTTATATGAGTGTTATAGATGTTAGTGAACATGCTACTGAATTAGAAAAATTAAAATATATATTACTCAATAAATATCCAAAAATACAACTAATAAATATTTTTTATACAAATGAATATGAATATCCTGGTATCAAAAGTGTATATGAATTATCTACAAATAATGATGATGAATATATATTATACTTTCATTCAAAGGGCATGACGTCCAATGAACACGATAATAGAAAAACATTATTCGAATATACTATAGCTAATTACACAGATGCTATCGAAGAATTTCAACAAAATGAAGATACCGATATAGTTTGTTTAATTCCAAGTGGATATGGATTTGCTTATTATAATTTTTTTTGGGCAAGGTCGAGTTTTATAAATAAATATTGTAGTAAACCTGAAAATACAAACCAGTATTTACTATATGAAAAATATTCTTGGGAATTATGGTTAGGTAATCATTATAGTAATAAAAAATGTATCAAAACATATAGCCCTTTTATAAAACGCGACTTTGCTTATGATTTTCCTATTGCTGGATTATTAATGGATCATATACTTCATTATAAAAATAAATTTATTGAATTATACAATAACGAAAAGTTTACTGAATATCTTGATAAATACAAAAATACTCTAAGTGATTTTAGCAAATTATATAATATTTGCACAGAGTATTTAACTATTGAAAGAAGTGATAAAGAAACAATTCATTCTTATTTAGATACATATGAAAATTTATTTAATAATAAAAGATATAATGTGATGAACTTATTAGAAATTGGTATATATAAAGGCAGAAGTATTCAATTATGGAGAGATTATTTTTATAATGCAGATATATATGGTGTTGATATCAATGATATAAGTGTTATAAATAATAAATATATATTAAATGATAAAAATATTAAATTATTTACAAATACAGACGCATATAGTTATGAGTTTATAACGAAAAATTTTATTGATAAAAATATAAAATTTGATATATTGATACATGATGGTTCACAAACATTAATAAGTCATATTTCATTTTTAGTAAAATATATTGGGTTGATGGCTGAAAATGGAATTTTAATCATAGAAAGTATTCAAAATATAAATGATATTCATATTTTAAAATCATTTGTTCCATTTGAATTGGAGAAGTATATTGAAATATATGATTTACGTTCTAAGAAAAATAGTTATGATGATATATTATTTGTTATCAATAAGAATAAAATTTTAACATAGAATTCTTAAGATTGGTTCGAAAAAGCATAAAAATTGAATTCATTCTAATTTAATAATAAATTTTTAAATTTAATTTTATTATTAACTCATATATATTTGAAAAAATGGTTAAAATTTGTTCTACTGATTATTCAAGTGAAAATGAAGGAAAATTTGAACAATATTTTAAAAGTTTCCCATATCAACTAAGCCCTTTTCAAAAACATTCAATACAAGCAATTATTGAAGGAAACCATTGTTTGGTAACCGCACATACTGGTAGTGGTAAAACACTTCCTGCTGAATTCGCTATACAACATTTTACTGATATTGGAAAAAAGATTATTTATTGTTCTCCTATAAAAGCATTAAGTAACCAAAAATATTACGAATTCTCTAATAAATATCCACATATATCATTTGGATTATACACTGGTGATATCAAAACTAATCCTGAAGCGCAAGTTATCATTATGACAACCGAAATTTTGATGAATTATTTATTTATATATAATAAAGTTGCATCTGATAATATTACTGATAAAATAAACACTAATACAAATCTCGATTTTAATATTAATATTGAAACTGAATTAGCGTGTGTTGTCTTTGATGAAGTCCATTATATCAATGACGCAGAAAGGGGACAAGTTTGGGAAAAAACGATGTTAATGTTACCACCTAAAGTTCAATTAGTTATGTTATCAGCCACCATTGATAATCCTCAAGGGTTCGCTGGTTGGATTGAAACACAGCGTTTAGGTATAAAAACATTGTGTGAAAATGATAAAATAGTATATTTAGCATCCACTACAAAACGCGTTGTTCCACTTACTGAATATTGCTTTTTGACTACAACTGAAGCGATGTTTAAAGGAATGAAAGATAAAGAATTGGAAAAACAAATTCGTGATAATACAAATACATTACTTACTTTACAAGATAGTAATGGCAAATTCATTGATACTACTTTTAATACTGTATCAAAAATGCTGAAATTATTTGACGCAAAACAGATTATGATGAAACGACAAAATGTGTTAAACAATTTATGTTTATATTTACGAGACCACGAGATGTTACCTGCCATTTCTTTTGTATTTTCCAGAAAACAAGTAGAAGTATGTGCAAGTGAGATTACTGTGCCTTTATTAGAATTTGATAGTAAAGTTGGTTACACTGTGCGTCGTGAAGCCGAACAAATCATAAGAAAATTACCGAATTTTAAAGAATATTTGGAATTACCTGAGTATAATAAAGTGGTTTCTTTATTAGAAAAAGGGATTGGTATACATCATAGTGGTATGATACCCGTTCTGCGTGAAATCGTGGAATTAATGATTTCTAAAAAATATATCAAATTGCTATTTGCTACCGAAAGTTTTGCAATTGGTCTCGATTGTCCTATCAAAACAGCTATTTTCACAAGTTTGACCAAATTTGATGGAAATAGTGAACGACATTTATTAGCACATGAATATTCCCAAATGAAGGGTCGTGCTGGAAGAAGAGGTATAGATAATGTTGGTCATGTAGTACATTTGAATAATTTATTTAAATTACCAAGTATGAATGAATATAAAACCATATTATCTGGAAAACCACAACAATTAATTTCTAAATTTCATATATCATATCCTCTTATTTTGAATTTATTGAAAAATGACCAAACCAGTAATTTTGATAATTTCAGTGAAAAATCAATGATGCAGAAAGAATTACTGAATTCAGTTTATGCAAAGGAAGAATTTATTAAGGAAATAACAGAAAAAATAAATAAGAAAAACGAATTTATAAGTAGATTGCGAACACCATATAATATTTGTTTGAATTATATTGGCCTTGAATTACAATTGAAAAATTTAGTAAATAAAAAGAAAAAAGATGCTGAACGAGAAATGCGTAATATTGAAGATGAATATTATTCATTGAAAGATGATTTGAAATTAGTAAAGGAATTTATAAACCTTAATAATGAATTAGACAACGAGAAAATGAATTTGGCATATGTTTGTGGATTTATTACAGAACAGACGAATAAAGTTTGTCAAGTTTTAATTGATGATGGTTTTGTTAGTAAAAATAAAGAAATTGATAAAGAAGGTGAAATCGAAAGAGAAATAGAAAAATATTCAATGACACAATTAGGTTTAATTGCCTCAAATATAGCAGAAATACACCCTTTAATCATTTCCAAATTGATGATAGATTATAATTATTTTGAAAAATTAACTACAAGACAATTGATAGGTTTATTTTCTTGTTTTACAAATGTAAAAATACAAAATGACCAAAAATCAAGTGTACCGATTACTGATGACGAAATGTTGAAAAAATGTATTAAAGATTTACAATATTATTATAAAGAATATGATAAACAAGAATTCGAAAATGATTTAAGAACTGGTATTAAATATGACGATGAATTGATTTTTGATATGATAGAATTTTCGATGAAATGGTGTGATTGTGATAATGAGAATGATTGTAAATATTTTATACAAACTGATGTTGCTGATAAATCAATATCGATTGGTGATTTTACAAAAGCAATGTTGAAAATTGTTACAATTGCAAAAGAAATGATGAATGTTTGTGAGATTATAGGTAATATGGATTTGATGTATAAATTATCCAAAATTGAAGGTTTGGTTTTGAAATATGTTACAACTTCACAAAGTTTATATGTGTAAAACCGCTTTCAATAAATATAATATAAAAAGTAATTAAGGGTTAGACATAATAATAAGTAATTAATAATGGAGTATACAAACAACAACGAATTATTATTACAATCTATTCTAAAATTACCACAAGTATTACAGGTATATATTAGTATGTATAATGTCGAACACCGAAAAATGATGAAATATGTTTTAGATGAATTCAAACACAATAAATTGATGAAGGATATTTGTAAAACTATTTTGTTTTATTATAAAGAAATAAAATGTCATAACTGTCATTGTATGTTAAGAAGAATTGACCAAGAAACAGTATCAACAGGTGGATATTACGAATGCTATTATTGTTGTATTGATTGTTTCTATGATGATAGATGGGTATAATATTTATTATGAATTATTATTGTAAATTTGAAAATTATATTATAAATGGATTAAACAACTTAAAGAAAATTATATACAATATATTGTGAAAACGTTATTTTTTCATAAAGCCCTGCCCTTTTAGCTTAGTGGTAGAGCACCAGTCTTGTAAACTGGAGGTCCCGAGTTCAATTCTCGGAGAGGGCTTTTGTAAATAATATTATTGTGTAATAATATTATTATATTATCATAGTTCGTTATTTTTGTTGTATTTTCAAAAAACTAAAATGTAATAATTCCAGTATAATAAACCCATAAAAATAATCCTATCAAACATTTTGCTTTGCAATCTAATATATTCATTACTATATTTTTGTATGTTTCACCAAACATATACGCTATACCATAAATTCCCCATAGAACAAAATATGTAAAAAATAAAATATTATTTGTTAAATTATATTTTGTATTCAAAAATTTCATATAAATAGTAAAAAACATAGCGAAAAACGCAATAAATCCCACTATCATACCTTGTAATCTGGATATTATATTTATCTCGCCTAAATAACCTACTGCTAACATAAAATAATTTAATATCAATATTGTTAGCATAAATACAAAATTTACATTAATATTAGCATTATATCCTAAAACTACAGATAATGCAAGCAACATCATTGGAGTAGTAATAGACCAATCGATGTATCTAAATTCAGTCATTTCGTTCCAATTTATTGGAGTGTTATTCTTTTCAGAATCATCTAATCTACCTAAAAATACTGAATAAAAATACCCTGCTACAAGGGATATACACGTTTCTAAATTGAAAATATGTCGAATAAGTGGTATTTTAGTTCTCATTGCTTCAATAAATGTAACAGTTGCTGTTGTTAATAACAAAATATAGGTTATCATAAATGACATCTTTACATATTGATTTTTTTGAGGAAGAGTGGTTTGTTTTTTTTCGTTTTTATCTTCTAATTTCTCTTTTTCTATAATAGATGACATATATATTATAAAAACATTTTTGTAATTAATAAAATTGAATTTCTAATTACTAATCTAAATATTTGTAATTATTGAAATAATATATGAATAAAATATAGCAGTAATGGATTATGATACAGAAAGTATAAATTCATTCAATTCTGGCACAGAAGAAACTGATACTGAAACAGATTATGAAAGTGATGAAGAAATAATTGATGAATTATATCAAGAAGATGAAGAATTTGCAAATGAAGAAAAAATTACAAATAATTATTATATCGGTATTTGTAAAAAATATTATGATTATTATTTATTAGTAAATACTTTATCACCAAGACTATTCTATAAAACGCCTTATTATTTAGCATTGAAATATTTACGTGAATATAGCATTATTTATATTCATGAACCAGAAATAGAAATAATGAAATTAAATATATTAACAGATGGAACTTACAGTGTATTAAAAAAAACATATTGGTTGCGATTAATTCAACGACATTGGAAAAAGGTTTTACGTTTAAGAAATGATATATATAATAAACGAATGTTAATATCATCACAATATTCTTTTCAAATTCGAGGAAAATATCCATATGGATTAAATGTATTACCTGGATTGGTCGGAATGCTTAGGGAATATAATAATAAAAAATAAACAATAACAAAATCTAACATCTTATGTATTTGGTTAATAAAGTATCATATAATGGTGGCAAATAATTATTTTCAGCAATCGGTATTTTAACATATCTGTTACATTTTTTTTGTTCAAAAATATTATAATAATTTTCTATACAATTATTGATTGTTTCTATATTTGTAAACTTTTCATTATTGAATTCTTGGTGAGAAAAATTTTGTAATTTATTTTTAATAAATTCACCATCTCCAAAATATGATAAATGCCATCCTCCATTTTCGATTAAATTATCACATTTTGCCATACGTACTGTGTTACAAGTTGCGTTTGACTGTTTAAATAAGCCATAATTTATAATTCGTGCACTATACCATTTTTCGTTTTGTATTTTACAATTCAAATTATAATAATAAAAATCCATTGCTAATGCCGAATATTCTATTTTTTTATTATTTTGTTTAATATCTTTCAACATTTCGATATCTGGTATTTCATCCAAATCACTTATTATTAATAAATCGTCATTCGTTAGAATTAAGTCTAATATATCTAATCCTTTTTTTATTTCATCACGCTGATGAATTTCATTATGCCATTGCTCATTCTTTGTTATATCGGGCACAATAAGTTCTTCATCTATTATATGGATAATTTTATGAGCAAATTTTTCATATAAATGTTTATTTTCTTCATAATAAAGTATTTTATCTTTTCCTGTGTAAGTTTTTGTTGCTTCTACGATAATAAAATAATCTACAATATCATCCAATGCTGAAAGACGATATAACAACATATCTAATTCATTATAAAACGTAAATCCGTCAATTATTTTCATTATATTTAATTATTGATAAAATGTTTTTATATTATTTATCAAATGTCAATAGATATAAAAATTGGTTAATATCTCCTAATATTTCATCACGAACACTTAATAAATCACTATCACGCTTAATATCAAAAAACATATTCATATCTGTTAAAAATGTTCTATATTCGAATATTTTTGATTTAAAATCTTTTAAATTATCACTGTCAGTTAATTCTATTCTTTTTTCCAACATTTTTACTCGGGATTGGTCTTTGCCTAATAAAATTTCTACAAATGTATCTATATTTTCATTTAATCTTTCGTATAATTCATCTGTTGCTTTATGTTGTGCAAAAGAATGTGTTTTCCAATGATATAGCTTTACCATATTAAGAACTTGTAAAAACATTTTCACAATGTTTGATTTTTCACGATTATTGATATTATATTTGCCATTCATATTAATCGACTTTTTTACACCCCCTTTTCTATAAACGCTGCGTGTTCTTTTTTTTGTTGATTTATTCATTTTTGATGACTTATTTTTTCTATTTTTAATCGTAGACATAATTAATTGTTATAGAGTATTTAAAGATAATTTGTTATGACTAAATTATATAATGAATTTTAGAACACTATTAATTACAATTTTAGGGGTTGTAATTACAAATGTAAACTGCTATTCATATCTTTTATCAAAAATGTTTTCATCGAAAAATGAATTACCTGCAAATACTTTATTGAATTATCCAAAATTGACATATAATGAATTAACAGAGCAAGACAAATATGATTTACAATGGTATGTGGTTGGAAAATCAAGCAGTTTTTTAAAGAACAAACCATATAAAGCAAGAATATGGAACAAAAATTACGTAATTTGGAAAAACGGCGACGGGGTTTATACAGCACTGGATGATGTTTGTTCTCATAAAGGCGCTTCATTATCGGCAGGAAAAATTACAAATAATAATGTAATGTGTCCATATCATGGTTATGAATTCAATAGTAATGGAACATTAACACATGTTCCTGGCATTTGTTTTCAATCATCTCCTGTTTATGATTTACCTAAATACGATATTATTGATAAAAATGGATGGATTTATGTTAACACCATGCAACGCAAATCAAATTGTAGTGATTTATTGACAACATTTGAAGAAGAAATTTTTATGGAGCCTGAAATTGCAGAAAACTGTTCTGTAGTCCACTTGGATATGGAGTACAATTGTTATTCCAGAGTTTTAAGTGAAAATTCACTTGATATTATGCACATCGCATTTGTGCATACATTTGGTAATGCTAAAAAACCAAACCCTTCGAAAGAAGAACCACCAAAATTAGTTGGTAAACACCATTATAAAAGTCGATATTTCTACGAAGCTGGAGAAGATAGCATGGCAAGCAAAGTTTTCGGCGCTAAGGATTTGATAATTGAAAATGAGTTTATTTTACCACATACAACTGTTGCAAGAGTTATTTTCGGTGATTATGTTAGCACTGTTATTACATTTGCTTTGCCAATTGGTGAAAATAAAAGCAAATTGTTTGTAAAAACATATCGTAATTTTTGGCAAAATAATTTTGGTGATATTATTACTAAAAATACTATGTATAATACGATGATACAAGACAAAGTTGTTGTTGAAAATATTGATAGTAGGTTTATGGATGGTAAATTTAATATGAGGTTTGATAAATTACAAAATACGTATAAATCTTTTTATAAAAAATTTATTCATTCATTTTCTGGAAATGAATATGACGAGAAATAATAAATACAACTCCATAATTGTATTTAAAAATATTATAAATCCAAGCAATAGTGAAAATAAGTTATATTATTATAATATTATATAATAATATATACCAGTATAATGAATAGTAGAAGGCTTGTGCCAAAATGTTCTATGAGTATGATAAATGTAGGTTCTTATATCACTGCTAATATAAACAGAATTATGCTTGAAACGACAAACCAAGACGAATTATTAGTTTATTATTTGGATTATATCCGTAATTATAAAGTTCTCGATGATAATATGCTGGATAATATTAATAATTTCAGCGATGAAAATAAAATGATTATTATTCAAGAGTTCAATATAGTAATGAAGTCTTGTATCGAACATATTGAGGCGACAGGTAGTATTTGAATAAAAAATTGAAAAATTATAATATTAAATAATGTAACTAATATTATACAAAATGACAACAAATACAGAAAACATATCAATTTCTATAGAAGAACTCGATAATGTCGAGTATCCTTTGATTTTTACTCGCTATTTATATTCCAAAGAAGATGTAATTCATTCATTGTTTATTTCTTTATTAGATAAAAATATTGATGAAGCATTATTTTGGGCATACGAATTATATTATTCTGGATTTCAAGAAGAAACAATAGAATGTTTATTAAAACATTATAATGAAATATATGAACAATACAATACAAAACATTTCAAAACATTTATAATGAAACAATATAATTCTTGGTATGAAACAAAAAATGATTGTATAATTGGCACCATTGTATGGAATTTATGTAATAGTAATTATCATTTGTCTAATTTTATCGAATTTTATTTCAAAATATCTATTGAAGAATGTTATGAAAATGTAAAGCATAAACCTAAAATAAACGCTAAAACAAAACCAAAAACCAAACATCTTCGTTTAATAATGAATGATAATGATATCCAGAATTATAAAACAATAGAACACATAGAAGGGTTAGGATGGAAAATATTACAGCAAGTATGTAGGTTCAAGGTTCACAGGGAAGCATCGTCATTATTTAAAACTACAAATATTGATTTTATCGATGAATATTATTATCATTGGCTATATTATGCTTTATTTTCACCTGTATGGAAAGAACGATTGAACAAATATAATTATAGAATATGTCATGAAACAAAAAAAATCATAATGAACGACGACGATGATGATGATTTTTATACTTTGTATAGTTATACTCCAGATGAACAAACAAAAGAAACACAACTACAATGTCTAGGTAATGATATACAACAATATAGCATTGATGATTTTTGTAATAACTATTTACTATCTAAGCAGTAGAATAAGTAATAAAAGTAGTAAGGGCAAATAATGAACCACCCCAAACAGCATCAATTATTGCTAAAAGAGGTTTCCATTGTTTAAATAAAGCGTAATTTGTACTATCGTAAACAGCATAAATAATTAAACCAAATAAAAACGCATCTAATAATGACCTTTTTTTACTAATAATAAAATAATTCAAACCAAATATCAAGAAAAAGTAACATATGATTGCACCCAATGGCTTTACTTGTAAAATAACCCTTTGAACTGATGCTACTTGGTTTTCAAAAGAACGCTGGTTTAAACTTATGTATGCTCCGTCTAAAATTAACATAACAATAGACGAAATAATGATTTCTTTTATCCACTTTGCCATTTTTATATATTATAATAACACATTTTTGATTTGGAAAATTTGAGGGCGCGTTACCTATTTTTGTATATTTTTATATATTATATAAATTTGTAATGTTAATATATAATAACAAATTTATATTATTTATTATTTTATTTTTCAGTGTCATATAAAAACTTTTCAAAAAAGTCGGAAAAGAATCGGCCGAGGTTTTTGAAAATGGACATTTTAAAAATGTCCAATTTTGAAAACCTAGAGGAAAATGTTGGTAAAAAAGTCATTTTACTCGATAATGGTTTAAATACCAAAAAAATCATTCAAATATTGTTTGCATAATTTTTTATTATTTTGTAATAAAACTACTTAGATACATTTTTTTTATTTCCAATATATATATTTAAGGAAATGAAAAAAATGGGAAAAAGTAGCAAAAATTATCATTGTGAAAAATGTCATTATACTACGAGTATACACCACAATTATAAAAAACATTTATTGACACTGAAACATAAAACTGCTACAAATGATGCATTTTTGGAAATAGTTGGAAACCAAAAAAATGAGAAAAGTATGTATTACTGTAATGTATGTAATTTTCAATGTAATAATAAATCAAACTATGAAATGCATTTATTAACCAAAAAACATCGTAATAAAATAAATAGAGAACATACAGAATTAAAATATATATGTTGTCATTGTAATAAAGAATATTCCAATAATAGTGGATTATGGAAACATAAAAAAATTTGTATTATTAATAACAATAATGAGAAAGCATATGTTGAATTACAAAACACATTTACTCCAACGAATAATATTACAGGTGAATTGGTAATGGATTTAATAAAACAAAATAAAGAATTTCAAAATGTTCTCGTTGAACAAAATAGAGAATTGCAGGATAGATTATTAGAATTAGCAAGTAATCAAACTATAGTGAATAATAATAATACAACAAATAATAATCAATTTAATCTTAATTTTTACTTGAATGAAACTTGTAAAGATGCTATGAATATAGTGGATTTTATTAATTCAATGAAATTAACAATTGATGATTTTGAAACAACAGGAAGATTAGGGTTTGTAGACGGTATTTCACGAATATTCATAAAGGAATTAAAAAAAATAGAAACGGAAAAATTACCTATTCATTGCACAGATTTGAAAAGAGAAACTGTGTATATAAAAGACAATAATACTTGGGAAAAAGAGAACGATGAAAAGAAAAGATTAAAATGGGCAATTGATAGTATAGGGCAATTAAATTTTAATTTAATACAACAATGGCAAGAAAAATTCCCTGAATGTAGAGAGAACAATACAAGGGAAAATGAAAAGTTTTTCGAGCTTGCGCAAGTCGCATTAGGTGGTAGAGGCAAAGAACAAGAAGACAAATTCCGTGATAAGATAATGAAAAATGTTCTCAAAGAGGTTGTATTAGATAAACAAAATAAGATTGTGAAATAAATTACCTAATATTTTAATTATTTATTCAATAATTTAGTAAACGATTGAACTCGTAAATATATGTGATATATTATACGTATATCTATATATATGTCAAAAACTCTTGTAATAGTTTTGAGCGAAACGCGAGCAAGTGAACTGACATTTGATAATTTCAAAAAAAATGTTATTGATGAATTAAATTCTGATTTATGTTTATGTATTGGAATTAAACCTGATTACAATTACGATAATCCTTTTTATAAATTAGCAAAATATAAATTTACTTATGATGAACCCGATGATTTCGGAGATGCTTTTGAATATGCTTATAATATAATATCTTCAAATAAACCGAATTATGAATGTCTAAGTAATATTAACGCTCTCTCTGGCAAAATACAAACTCCTCAACAATCTATAGAAAATATTACTTATTATGGAAATAGTGAAAATATAACAAATTTTGATAATTTTAACGATGATGAAATCATAATACATAGTAACGATTTTCCAGATAATTTATGGAAAAATCAAATATATGGTATTAAAAATAGCGATAATAATAATCTAATTAGTCAAGAAAATATAATTACATATAAAAAACCTTTACATTGGCGTGAATTCTTAAAAATAAAAGACCAATTTTTAGGAGGAATAAAAGATAGCGATAATCAACACCCCGGGTCTGCTGCTATATTAATATTTTTTAGATGGTTTTTATTGAAAAATCTTATAGATAATGATTTAATAAATAAATATGATAGATTTATTATTACAAGAAGTGATTTTATATATCAATTACCCCATCCTAAGGTAGAACAAATGAATGAAAATTGTATATGGATACCAGATTGCGAACATTATGGTGGATATACAGATAGACACGTAGTTTTATCACAAAATAATATTGAACATTATTTAAATATACTGAATAATTTTGTTCTTAAATCAAATGAATATTTTATGAAAATGAAAAATAAAAATAATTGGAATTTAGAACAATTAATCAAGTTTCATTTGGAACAAAATAATGTATTGCATACTGTCAAAGAGTTTCCTTATGTTATGTATTCTATTAGAAACATAAATGGTAGCACACGATGGTCTGTAGGGAATTATTCAAATGAATTAGGTTATTATATAAAATACCAATCGGAATATGATAAATCCAGTTATTATAAAAATGAATTTGAAAAATCTGGATTAACGATTGGTGAATTTTATAAACCATATCATCTTTATTGCACGGACCAAAAACAACAATGAGCGTCTCGTTTTCTAAATGCGATTTTTAATTTTCGCAACTCACGTAGTTAGAACAAATTAACAGACGAAATATCTATTATATATTTATAAATATTTTTCCTTATATTCTTTAAGTTTTTTATAATTGCTTATTTATTGTTTTTCGTAATATTTTAGATGCCGATTGTTTCTAATTCCTTAACATATTTTTAATTTTTGTTTCAATTCAGTTACTTGACAATTAGAATTCATTATATATCTAAAGTGTATAATGAATATATTTTTAAGTTTTTTATATTATAATTCTATATCACGCATAACAAATATCAACATTATAACAAAGAAGCAGTTAAATAATAATTTATTTATCAAGGAGCAATAACTTTTCAGGTTTTTAGAAGAATTCTCAAAATCAAAATTTAGACGCATTGAAGGTTCTTTTCATTTTATACAGAAATGTGCGGTTTTAAATATTCAAGGGGCGTAAATAAGAAAATATGTAAAATGATATATATTTATAATAATATATAATATATAATATATAAATGATATCAAATTGTATAATAGGATATACAGGATTTGTTGGGTCTAATATTATAAATAATTGTAAAATACACTTTAATGAATTTTATAATTCAAAAAATATTGACAATATTAAAGATAATTATAATATTATTTTATTTACTGCATTACCGGGAAATGTAGGATATGCGAATACAAATTATAAAAACGATTTAGAAAATACTAATTTTTTAATAAATAAATTAAAAAAAATAACGTGTAACAAATTTATTTTAATTTCTACAATTAATGTCTATCCTAATTTAAATAGTAGAATGATTGAAAGTGAAATATTAGAATTAAAAGATTCTATAGATTATTATGGCAAACATAGATTAAAATTTGAACAATTTATTATTAAAAATTATACTGATTATCATATTTTAAGATTACCAAGTATATATGGGAATAATTTAAAAAAAGGAGTTTTATTTGATCTATTAAATCAAAATTATTTGGAAGGCATTTGCATTGAAGATAAAATACAATTTTATGATTTATCAAATATAAATGAACATATAGAATACGTATGCGATAATAAAATTAAAATAGTGAATTTAGTATGTGAACCTATATATGTAAAAGATATAATAAAAAATATTTTTATTGATTACAAAATAATTAATAATTCACAAATAACACATAATGATGTTGTAATAAATATGAAAGAAAGACAGCCTAAATATTTAGATATATGTAGTCAATTTTTTGAGAGCGGTTATATATATAAAAGCAATGTTTCTATGACAAAAATAAAAAAATTTGTTGAAAGCACAACCAAATTATTAGTATTAATACCTTTATATAAAATTAAGCAACATATGAACGAAACTAATGTAAATAATAATTTATTTAATTGTTACGAAAATATGTTTAAAATAGCATCTCAAACATATTTAAAACATAATAATAATATTGAAATTAAAATCTTAGAAAATGATAATAAAGATGAAATGAATAATTTTGGAGATATGTTTAAAGATATAACCAAAAAAATACTGGATATTCATTTTATTGAAAAAAGAGACATTTTATATGTAGAAAGTGATACTATTTGTTTTGATAAAATTAATTTTGAAAATATAAATAAATTACTAATGTTTAATCTAGGTACAGGTAATTGCGATTTATATGCTGAAAGCGAAATGATGAATAGTGGAGTTATTTACTTACCTAAAACTTGTAACATAAATTATGATTTTACTTTAGAACTATTTAATAATTATGATTTCAATATATGGATTAATTTTGAAAGATTTTGGAATATTTTATACTATAAACAGTTTACAAATTTTGAAGAATCTATAAATTATAATAAATATATAGGAAAATACAATTTTTTTAAAACTGATTATATACCAAACGATTTTATAATGAATATAAGAACAAAAGATTATTGTGTTAAAACTAAACCAAGTATTATTCATATATGTGGTTCAAAGGGAGCTTCTAATTGCTTAGACATTATGAACCGTTTAAAAGATTTAAACATAACAGAAGATGCTAATAGTATATATGAAATTCTGCCAGTTTTATAATTTAACTATAAAATTGACAGCATATAATGTAATAAAATTATTAAAAAAACAATTTTATTTTTACTTAAACTTTTTATGGATCACTAATACCTCTTTCTTATGGTTATTATTTATTTGGATAACTATCGTTAGAAATTTCCAAAATTATTTTGTATATCTTTTTTTTTGTAATAATCAATTGTCAAATTAATTCCTTCTTCTAAATTTATTTTAGGTTCCCATTCAAGTAATTGTTGAGAAGTATTATTACTCATAAACCCAGATTCAATATTTTCTTCTCCTAATCTTGATTTTATTATATTTATAGAACCTTTTCCAATTTTTGTTATTATCATCTCACCAAATTCAGAAGTTAATATCTGTTTTCCCGAACCTATATAAATGTCTCTTCTTTTATTAATTTTATCAATATTTTTTATAGACATACAAAATGCATCTGCTACATCAGAAACGTAAATTAAATCTAAATTTTTATTTCCCCATACTTCTAATATTTCATTTTTAAATGATTTATATATAAACATGGGAGCAATTTTGATAATTTTAGTGCTTTGACGTGGACCATATACATTAAAAATTCTTAATAAGCCACATTTAACATTGTATTTATTAGCATATCCTAATGCAAATTCAGCAGAACAAGTTTTGCTTATTGTATATGGTGATAACCATCTAGAGCCTACGTCAACAGTAATAATATTGCATTTATTTTTTCCGCACGCTTCGTATACGTTATTTGCTCCTTGAATATTTACTCTTACTGTTTCATTTGGGTATTCCCATGTCTCTGTTGTCCCTAATAAACCGGCTAAATGAATACAATAATCTGGTTTATTTTTTTCAAAAAAGTCATTAATTAAATCTGCATTATTTATATCTGCTAAATAGTAAACAGCTTCTTTATTTACAAAATCTTTTTTTATATCCAATACCAAGACTTCATAACCTTCAAGTATTAGTCTGTCTACTACATAAGAACCAATAAATCCTGAACCTCCGGTTACTATAATCTTTGATTTAACTCCTTTATATACAATACGTTGAAATCCCGGATTAATCATATATATAATACTTATATAAATAAATGCCAAATTTAACTCATTATTTTTATACATTAACGAATAATCCTAAAACAAATCATTATATTGAAACAGGAACTTATTTAGGAGATGGAATAAAATGTGTATTAAATAATTATGAAACTATTAGCTCAATTGAATTATCTGAAAAATGGTATCAATATAATATAGAACAATTTAAAAATAATAACAATGTTAAAATGTATTTAGGTGATTCAAAAAAAATACTACCTGAATTATTAAACAATATTGATGAACCGATTACTATATATTTAGATGCACATTTTAGTGGCGGAACTACAGCTTTTGGCGAAGAAGAAGTTCCTTTATTATTTGAACTTGAAATATTAAAAAATAGAAACTATGATGATATTATTATAATTGATGATTGTAGATTATTAGGTAAAAACGGAATATGTGGTTGCGGTGACGACCATCCTGTATATCCTACAATGACATACGATTGGAGTAATATTACAGAAAATAAAATTATAAATTTAATGAAAGACGGGTATATTTTATTAAAAAATGATAATGGTATATACACTGATGGTTCACAAGACCAATATATATTAGTTAAAGATAAGTCATAAATAAATATTTGCATTGAAGATATTTTGTCAATTTATCTCTCCAACTTATAAGAACTGTCAAAATAATTCTTATAATTTTCTAGATTTTACTTTTATTTGTATATAGTTATAGATTATAATAAATAATAAATATATGTAACGATATTCAATAACAAAATTATAAATTCAATAAAATAATATTTTTCAGTGTCATAATAAAAACTTTCCAAAAAAGTCGGAAAAGAATCGCTGGAGGTTTTTGAAAATGGACATTTTTAAAATGTCCAATTTTGAAAACCTGAAGGAAAATGTTGGCAAAAAATCAATTTACTCGATAATGCTTTAAATACCAAAAAAATCATTTAAAAATTCTTAGCATAATTTTTTACATTTTTTCAATTAGTAAAATTTAGGCGTAAAAAATATTCCAATATCTATATGGACGGAATAAATTTTACGAACTCACAAAATACTGATAAAATAATTATAGAATTAACACCATCATTGGTAATGTCAGACAATCTGGAAAATAATACTAATAATTTCAGTGACAGCGTAAATGGAACGATTAGGAATGAAAAAAACGAATTAGCCAATAAGCAAAAATATGTATGTGTTTGTTGTGACTTTTCTACGAGTAAAAAATTTGATTTTGACCGTCATAATAATTCAAAGAAACATTATAATAAAATGAATAATATTAGTAAAAATAATGATATTATTTGTGATAATTGTGGTAAACAATATAGCAATAGAACAAATTTGAATAAACATATGAAAAAATGCACTGTTGTTAGAGAAGGAGGAAAAAAAGAGAAGACTGCGGTATCCAGTGAATTGGTATTGGAAATATTGAAACAGAGTAAAGATATACAAAATTTTTTAGTAGAACAGACAAAAGAATTACATAATACATTGATAGAGCAAAATAATAAGATACTGGAGTTATCTAAAAACCAATATGTTGTAAATAATACAATGAATAATCAACAATTCAATTTGAATTTCTTTTTGAATGAGACGTGTAAAGATGCAATCAATATAACCGATTTCGTTAATTCATTAGAATTAAAAGTAGAAGATTTTGAAGCAACTGGGAAATTAGGTTACGTAGAAGGGATTTCAAGAATAATAATAAATGGAATGAAAGATATGGAAGTAGAGAAACGACCAATGCATTGTACCGACTTCAAACGAGAAACATTGTATATTAAAGATGATAATGTATGGACGAAAGAGAACCAAGATAACAATAAATTTAAAAAGGTGGTGAAAAAAGTAGCACAATTGAATTTGAACCAATTACCAAAATGGCAACAAAGATATCCAGATTGCGTAAAAGTAAATACTTGGGAAAATGATGAATTTATAAAATTATCATTGGCAGCTTTAGGTAGTAGAAATAATGACGAAGAAGAAAAATTTATGGATAAAATAATGAAAAATGTTCTCAAACAGGTTGTAATAAACCGTAAATGATTGAAAATTTCAAAAAACAAATACTATATTGTTAGTTCTTTATTTTCTATGCCAGCATTATCAACATTTTCTTGTGAATTGACATTTTCTTCTTTTTTATAATCTTCTTTATCAATATCCAATGTTTTAGTTATCTTCTTTTTAATGTTATGTTGTTGTATAAAATATAATACTAAATTTGGAATATTGGCTACATAATTCATAATAGAATTATAACTAATACCTGAAACCAAATTATTATCATCAATATATTTAATGCTATACCACCAATAAGGTGGAATATATAATACATAACCAGCATTAATGTCAAATTCCAAGAATTTCATTTTATCCATATCGTTCATGTATTGGTTTTGTGGTTTCCAAACATTAATAGGAGAACGAAACTCATAATTTTCATAATCTTTTATCAAATGTAAATATTTTGAGCTTTTCCAAGGTGTCATTTTAATAGTAATTTTACCAGAATTCACACTACAAAACTGTCTATAATTTGTATGATATCGCAATGGCGTTATACAATTTTTAGAACCGGCCAATATATCAAATTTAGACTGTAAATTCATAGTAGGTTTAAGAAAAACATCTAAATTATAAAATTCTTTATTCAATCCACTTTCTTCTACAAATTCATCATTATTCTCTATAAAATAATTCGATTTTGGGTCGGATGATATTAATGACATAGCGCTTTGGTATGGTAAAACTAAATAATCCACATTATCTATATTTGGGTTCCAATATTCATTAATATCTTTTAATTTTACATCATATTTATCATAGTTAATAATTGTATCATTATTAATATTTTCATAAAATTCAGGACAAAGAGAATTGAATTCAAAGAGGACTGGTTGTTTAATATCACAAACTTCTTGTAAATGTTGATTAGTTGTATAGTCTAATTCGTATATTTCTAAATCTTCGCTGGTTTTTAATTGATGTGTTATATGAATATAAATAAAGAGAACCAATAAAAATATTACGATGTTAAATAGAAAATTCATATATTATATAATTATGTGGAATATATAATATATATTATTGTTTTGATTTAATTAGTTTAACGAACATTCATAGAAAATTATTATATTCAGGATGTTGTCTTAACCATAAAAATATTTCCGTTTTTAAATTATTATCTGTCATCAAATTTTGTTTATCAATTAATTTCCCATTATGATTTTTATTATTATTTTCTTTTAAATATTGTAAAAGTGATTTTTTATCATAATAAATATTATCTTCTATGTCACGAATTGGAATGTCTATTATTTTATTCGATATAGGACAAATAAAATGTTGCGGCGGTTTAATAATTTCTGGCTCTGGAAGTTTATCTGGTCCTGCAAGTTCTTCTATTTCATTATGTGTTATTGGATGAGGTAGCGGTGGTGGTATATATTCATTATTTTGAAAAGTAATGTTATTTTTAGGAATAACATTTAAACATTCTAAATATTCCATATCTTGTTGAAGACGAATTCTGGTATTTTCTTCATTTTCTAATCTGCGTAGTTCTCTCCTATGTTCTTCTTCTTGTTGTTGTTCTAATAATGCTTCTTTTATATATTCTTGCTGTAATTGTCTTGCATATTCTTCATCGTCAATAATCATTTGTTCTTCATTATAATCGATTTCCATATCTGTGTTACAATCGTTATTATGCTGTTGTTCCATATTTATATTATAATATCCTATATACATAAATATATTTAATATTTTTTACAATAATTTTCAAAATTTTTATTTTGCTATTTTGATTTTTCTATTAATAATATAACCAATAATAAAATAAATGGAGCAAACTTATGAACAAAATATGATAAATCAAATATTTTCAGTTCAATATAAATTTGATAATATATTAGGTGAAGTAATTACAAATGTATTTAATTTATATGATATTGATGGAGATGGACATTTGGATTATGATGATTATGTTAGTTTCATAAGTGATTTAATGTATGTATCTATATTGATGAAACGAATGAAAAATATACAATATAATATTGATAATGTAATACGATTTGCTAAATGGACTGCTAAAAATATATCCGAACAATTATTTAATGGGTCATTCCAGTTATTATCATTTGAAGTGTTTTCAAAAAAAATAATATATGCTTTAACTGAATATAATAGTAGTCCAATCAGTGATAATGATATGCATTTTTCATCGCTGCTACCAGAATTTATGAATTTTTTTAATTATTATGTTCAATTATCGCATAGGCGCGGTTGGCCGTCATTGCTAAATATAACTGGTAATGAAAATGTACACCAACAACAACAACATATTCAACTACCAACTACCCCAGAAAATGAAAGTTCTCATATTGAAGAAATTAGTCGCGTAAATAATGAAGAACAAATAATAAATGTTTCACAACAAATTCCAGAGATACAACCACAACATATTCCATTCAATGATATTGACCAATTTGATATACAAGACGCACAAATTATAGAACTACCACAACTTCAACCACCGGAACCGCCCCACGAATTAGAAATAAAAGATGGAGTTGTAATACCAGTTAATACGATGGGGTATGATATGATAGAAGGTGATTTAAATATAAATCAATATATTCATTCTAATAAAGAAGATAATTTGGTATTCAAAGTAGGTGAAAATTATTATTTAACAAATAAGTCTATTATTAAAACAATGATAAATTTGGGTGAAAAAGACAATGCGCTATATTATGGTTGTAGTTGTGAAATAAAAGATGATTGGACAAGACCAGAAACGTGGGCGATGTTAGACCAAGTGGTTGTAAATAATCCAATATATTTTCATATTCAACATTTAGGGTTACCAATTCGATATGTTTTATTCAAAGACATTTTGGCAGTATTAAATTGTGATACACAAATGTTTTGCGTAGAAAAACCAGATAATCCAGTTTATATACCATCATTTGCAAGTGATAATGTATTAAATCACGGTATAGGTTCAATGTCTGGCGTTCATTGTCAAGATGGTCAACGTGATATAATTTACCAAATAAAAAAATTCAAACCGAGATTTTCAATGTTTTAATCAAAACTGTTTTAATCATCATTATCGTTAATTTTTGGTGCTAAATAGAATATCATTTTAGAGTTTTCATTTCCAAGTGAATAAGTAATTTTCATAGGATAATCACGAGTTAATTTAATTTCAATATCTTTTGTTAATTTACTATACATACAAATATTATGTAAATATTTAAGTCCAAATGATAACGATATAGTTTCACCATCATTTATAGCGAATTCATCTAAGTCATCAATATTAATATCAACTGTCATTTTTCCAGTTTCTTGACTGGTCGCACATAATGAAATTTTTTCTTCACTGCATTCAATCTGTAAATCATCACCAAACATTTGCAATTGGTTAATGATATTAGCAAAATTTGATGAATTAATTGTTAAATCTGCTTGACTATCTATTTCGGGAATACCTATAATATCACATTCAATATCCATTAACGGTAATTCAAAATGTTTATCAAAAATTTCTTTATTTTCACATGCAAAGTGAACAAATAATCTATCTGTATCTCTACTATTATATGCGATATTCATTGTTTGACCCTTATCTCGAGAATTAAGAATTTTATATAAGATATTAGTGTTTATTCCTAAGCAAATATTAGACGCCTGTGTGTGTTCATATACATCAAACCAATCGATTGATAATTCAATTTCAAAAATAGAAACGCGTGCACTATCCATCGATTGTAAATACATTCTTTCTTTTTCAAACATAATATTGACATGTTCTGAAAATAGTTTTATGTGTTGAAATAAAGAAGCGAAAATATCAGCTTTTGGACCATTGTTAATAATAATATTCATAATTGACTGTTGTTGTAATATATATTATTTAAATAATACATATTATTTAATTCAATTTTATTATATAATCAATAATAGATACATTGTTTTCTAATAATAGTTTTGTTTCTAATTTATTATATTTCACCATTTTACTAATAACAATTTTATCGATAAATGGGTTTAATATTTGTGAAATAGTATCAAACACATTCGGTATATTATATAAACAAACTTTAACGAGTTTTATATTAAATTCAGTTGCATTATTCAAACACATATTACAGTACATTTTTAAAATGTCTTTATAACGTTGACATGAAGATACTGTAAACGTATCAAGATTGACGTGAACTTCGTAATTTCCATAATTATCGATACATTGTTTTATTAACTTATACAAGTGTGAAATAATATTATCATAATTAGTTGGATTAGCAAAAAGTTTAAAAATAGTGTACTCCATAAATATCTTATTTGTATTAGGGATAACAACAAATGTATTATGTAACAATGTGTCTAAATCATATTGGCTACCTACATTTTCTGCACAATCTAATTTTTGTTTGTTTTTAAAAAAGAAATTTTTGTTTGAATTATTGTAAAATTCATTTTGTAACTGTTGTAAATTATTTTTTAAATTAGAATTATTCATTATTTAATATTTGTATATAATTTTATATTTTTTATAACAAATTATATTTATGTAATGTTCGAAATATTATAAATTATAAATCGTTATTACTATCAAATTCTTGTTGAACTAAATTTTTTAAACTAAAACTGGTTAAATCGTCAGTAACATTTTGTAAATCGATATTGGTATTGTTTGTATTATTAACATTGCCTAAATCTGAAAATACATTAATTCTTTCTTCCAATAAAGTTTTATTGACATCCATTGTATATGATTGTAGTTTTAATACAATGTCTTTAATATTATTTAATTCTTCGGCTAATATTTCAAATCTATGGTTAAATTCGTCTATCCAATTAGTTTGTTCTTGTTCTTCTTGAAGTGGTTCAAGTGTTTCACGATTATTATTATTATTTGAAGCAACAATACCATTTTCTTTTGTATCTTTCATAAATTGTTCAAGTGTTGTTAATCTTCTATCGACTATTGAAATTACTTGTGGAAGTGTTAATCCTGTTGAGTTTACATTTGGTTGTTGTGTGGTGTTATTCTGTGCGCTGGAGAATTCAGGTGAAGTTTGTGGAACGCCTCGGCGTTTTCTTGCGGATGCTAAAGCTTGGCTCATTCTTATGAGAATATTATATAAATATAAATATTTCTCTAAATGGTTATTACTTGAAATATTTTGTAAAATCAAAAAATGATAAATAAAAAAATATATTCGAATATATAGTATTTGTGGTATTTTCATTTGGTATATCTTCAAATACGGATTTATCATAATATTCGATATTATATGTTGTAGAAGTAAGTTGACTGCATTCGCTGCTGCTACTAATAATACTAAAACTACTACAAGTTTCATTACTAACAGCGGTAAAGTATTCGTCGTCGTAATCGTCGTCATTTTCGTCAAGTAAAAAATCATCTATCATACTATCAACATCATCTAATTGGTCGATATTGTTTTTACTAACAAGTTTATTTTTTACACTACTTGGCATTTTGTATACAAATTATTATAATATTATAATATCAATATAGACAATTTATTTTCTATTTTATCTAATAAAATCAAGCTTTCATAACCATTTTTATCTGGTCGAATGAAACATATTTTTCTACCCATTCAATATCATCAATAGTATAATCTTCAATGTTGTCGTGTTTCTGTAAAATATTTATTTTTGGAAATGGAAATGGTTCTCGTTTAAGTTGTTCTTGTATTGGTTCAAAATGTTCTTCATAAATGTGTGCGTTCCCTAAAAAATAAACAAATTCGTCTGCTATCAAATCGCAATGCTTAGCAATAATATGTGTCAAGAAAGAATAAGATGCTATGTTTATTGGAATTCCTAATCCAACATCTCCGCTCCTCTGCATTAAAGCACAAGATAAGTATTTATTATCACGCACATTAAACTGCATTAAAATATGACAAGGAGGAAGAGCCATATCTTGTAATTGACAAGGGTTCCATGCAGTTATAATGTGTCTACGAGAACTTCGTGTGGAAGGATTTTTTAATTCGTCGATAATATTGGCTAATTGGTCGATACCTTTACCTGAATAATCCGTATGACAATCCACATACTTAGCATTAAAGTGACGCCATTGATGTCCATAAATCGGTCCTAAGTCATTGACTTCGTTATTATATAATCCACGGCTATCCAAGAATTCCCTTGTTGAATTACCATCCCAAATATGAACATTTTTATCTTGTAATTCCTTATTATTTGTCGAACCGCGAATAAACCATTGTAATTCACGAAAACACGTTTTCCACGCAACTTTTTTAGTAGTCAATAACGGTAGTTCTCCATCCTTTAGAGAAAATCGCATTGAATAACCAAAAATGGATTTTGTTTTACCATTTCTGGTTTCTTCGAGAGAACCTTTTTCTAATATTTCTTTTATTAAATTTAAATATTGATTTTCGGGATGTATAGACATGAAATATAATATAATATTTAGCATATAGGTTTTATATATATTTTCTATTGAATTTTATATAATAATAGTATAAATGGAAGTATTGCAAGAAACCACAATAGGAGGATATAATAAATCATTTTTTTCACACGTATTTTCCACAACAGAAGAAGGTAAAGCGGAAATATTAAATGTCGTCCAATATTCAGTAATGGGTGTAATTCCAATCGTTATTTTGAATAAATTAGTTCAACGATTTATTCCAGAAACAGAACCTGATAAATCAAGTTTAGAACTTTTAGTAGAAATATTCATTCAATTAATTATTATGTTTTGCGGCATTATTGTAATTCATAGAATGATTACATTCGCACCAACATACAGTGGGTTCAAATATGAAAGTTTAACTTTAACAAATGTCATATTAGCATTTTTAATAATTGTATTGAGTATTCAAACAAAATTAGGTTTAAAAGTGAATATATTAGTAGACCGTTTACTTGAATTATGGAATGGCCCATCAAGTGATGACCGTAAAGTAAACAAGCGCAATGTGAGAACCAGTTCTCCAATTAGTCAACATTCTCATAGTCAATCTGATTATTTAGACAATTCTCAAGTCCAAAGTGGAATGTTTCCACCAGCACCAGTCGCAACTACTCGTCAAAATTCAGTAATGGAAACATATGATAATATGTTAGGAGGAGGCAACCGTGGTGGGCAAATGGATTATGGTTCAGTGATGGGTCCAATGGCTGCTAATGGAGTTTTAGGCGGTTCATTCGGTTCCAGTTTTTAGATTTATTATAGTTACAATATAATTTTTATTACTTAAGATAAAAATTATTTATTATTTTTTATTTATTATTTTTTATTTTTTACAGTTTTATTTTTAACACAGCGAAAACTCTCATTTCGTATTTTATTGTCTTTACATTTACT
>Ga0136644_10000050_pt1 | contig 84303 bp, 79 predicted proteins | sample C_130820_EF_Meta_FD_94780 | JGI IMG/M metagenome (GOLD analysis project Ga0136644, IMG submission 94780) | Freshwater microbial communities from Lake Croche, Canada to study carbon cycling - C_130820_EF_MetaG (v2) (version 2) | ecosystem: Environmental > Aquatic > Freshwater > Lake | place...
CCTCATTGTATTCCATAGGAAAGATATGCATACGATATGGTTTTTGTCCTGAACTATGCCAGTCTATATTATAGGTCCCGTGTTTCTTTAGCATAGCAACGACCTCTTTATCAGAACCTAAAAATCCTGTTAGCTCTTCGCCGCTCTCTCTTACAGCCGTCTTAAAAAATGATTCCTTATTATCTGTTCCACCACCAAAGTCACTATATCCTGGTGTATCAGCAAACTTATTTTCTTTTCCAAATAAGAAATACAGGGTTCCATTGTGAATTGCTGTAGGCAATATTCCAGCTCCCATAAACTATATAATTAATATAATATAATATTATTATAATAATGATAAATCAAAAAACAAGAAGAAGAACAAATAGAATAAGAACAAAAAGAATAAGAAGAAATCCATTGAAACCCAAGAACCCAAGTAAAAAGATAAGAAACAATACACCGCACTACATCAGGACCATAAGTAAAGACATTAGAAGTAGCTTTGAATCATCCAGTTATAAACCATCTATCAATTATGAATTAATGACCCTTCACTCTTCTTTAGAGAGAATCACTCCAACAGATTGCAATAATGAAAAAGCATTTCAATTGAAAGAACCTATAAAAATCAAGATGGGTGACCATGGTCGATGTCTAAACTACACATCTATGAAAGCCAAACAACTCTTGTTAAAAAACTTATCAGCCAATAAGCATATTGACCCTAGTAAAGTTATTCCACCCGTTCAAATCGATGCCAATTGCTGGTTTAACGCCTTCTTTGTGATGTTTTTTGTCAGCGACAAGGGTCGCAAATTCTTCCAATTCTTTCGTCAATTGATGATTGAAGGCAAGCAAATAAATGGCAACCCGATAAAGCCCCTACTTCTTAGGAATGCTTTTTCTCTCTTGAACTTTGCCATTGATTCTTCTTTAACAGGGAGTAAATTTGCTTACACATTAAATACCAATAGCATTATCAAACAGATATACGAGGCCATACCAGATAAATCTCCTTATATAGTCAAAATCGATGAAGCATCCAATCCACTTCGTTATTATGACGCTATTATTCGTTATTTGAATAATGACGCTTTAAAAATTCAATTGATTGTCGGGGAGAATGATGATTGGGAAAACCTTATTATCAATGAAGTGATTCCACATATGATTGTTGTAGAAATATATGATGATGCCTCTAAAACAATGAAGAATAAACCGACGAAGATTTCAAAAACCTATAGCAATGGTGAAACTGTTGAGTATACCTTGGATAGTTGTGTGATTCGAGATATAGACCAGAATCATTTTTGCTCAATGATTACTTGTGAGAGAAAAGAAATGGCGTATGATGGCATGAGTTTTCATCGCTTGACCCCTATGAAGTGGAAACAAATGCTGACAAAAGAAAAAGAGTGGCAGTTTGAAGGCTCCAATGATATCGATGATAAACCAATACGATGGTCCTTCAAAAATGGATACCAGATGTTAGTGTATTATCGGTCAAATTAATAAACCTTGTATATTATCGTATCCTAGATAAATCATCTGCCCGCATTTTAAGTGAACCCATAAGATTCTTCTGCGAAAGATAATACGCAATATAGCCAACAATAGAGCCCACTAGGGAACCAGCAATGACCTGTTTTATAGTATGATTCTTATATTTAATGCGTTGTCTTAAAGTATTTAAAGAAATAATTAGGTAAAAAAGCGTTAGCCAGACCTGTTTCAAGGAGAACCAGATGAAAATAGTTGAATAAAACGCAATTTGCGAGTGCCCAGAAGGCATGCCATATTTATCAACAGATATTCTGGAACCGGTGATTCGTTGTAAAGTATGTAAGCATTTATCCTCACTGGGTCTGGGTTCTTTGACAACTCCTTTAATCAAGAAATTTATCAAAGAGTTGAATCCATAACCGATAGTAAAGAATGCTGCAAGGGTAAATAGTTTATGCCATAGAAGGATTGAAATAGACAAAAATGTAAGTAAATAAGGACCATTGTATCCCAGATAATCAATGCACTTTTCTATAATATTCATATAATTATATTAGTCATAGAATTTAATTTTTACGACCTCTCAAAAAACTTATTCATTTTATCGTAGCTTTCCATATTATTTATTTTACACAATTTGTGAGTTTGCTCTTGAGAGCAACCAGTTGATTTGGCACAAATATATAAGCACTCGTCCATTTTTTTAACCCATCTTATAGCAGTCTCATTTATTATTTTGTTATCATCTACTTTAATATAGGAAACATCCGCTTTAACATTGTTATTTTCCATTATAAATATAGTAATAGGGTTCTTCTTATATGGTTTTCTTTTACTAATACTGATACAAATTCTCACTTAACAATGTGATAGTCCAGTCTCCTCCATTCAAATTCAATACATTCCCCTTATCATCTAGCAACTTGATACGCATTCTCTCAATATTCACCGGACCAAAATAGACTCGTTTGTTATCTTGTAGAGAGCCGTTGGACTCGACATAGACATCTCCTAATTTCATACCGACATGCTTAATAGGTATAATAGCAAATGTATTTGGAACAGTGGGTGCTGCCCCTCGCAAACTAGTGCTCTTTCCATTGTTCTTCATAATTTCATTAATAGAATAAATCTGGGATTGTGTCAGCCTTCTAGGAGCATTAGGAATCAACTGCGGAATACTTTTATAAGTGATATTCATTTTGTCTATAATTAGATTGCCAGCATTAGGGTCATTAGCTAAATCAGCATTCAATGTGTCTAAATTCGTCCCCAAAGGCTGTGCCTTATTGCAAGTATATAGCAAGTCTGGGCTGTAGTATCGGGGTAACTTAAGAGAACTGGATAATTCAGTAATTCCAACGAGACCATTATTGATGTGATTTTGATTAAAATCATCTAGCACAATAATCAAATATTTGGGTCCATACAAATCCATAATGCCTGCAGCGGTATTCCCTTCTTGTTGCACAGTGTAATGAATCACACGGAATCCCATAATCCAACCTAGGGTTTGGTTCACTGATGTGACCCTGTTACAAGAAACATTATTGAAACAGCTGAGTGCTCGAGTAGGGTCAAAAAAAGTAACCACGGTTGTTTCATCGATAGTATGTAAAACACCTGTTATGCTATTTCCATAGGTACCACCGAATAAGTTTAAAGTAATGAGTGCATTTGCCGTATTAATAGAAATTGGGTATATATTTCCACTAGAATCCGGAAACTTGAACCCATTCGTAGTAAAAGCATCCCTTACCTCATCCTGAAAAGTAGATGGAGTATAATTTCCAGGTGTAATTGTAATGGTGATAGAAGGGCCATCAAAAAAGGTAATCCACATGCAGTTATTTCCATACATGACATCAATAGTATACCATGTATAAGGAATCATAAAAGCATGAAGCTTTAAAGAGAGAACATTTAGCAAAGGTTCCGATAAATCCAGCGTATAATCAGTGGATATGTCTGTCGAGCCAGCGGAGGTTTGTCTGAACTGACTATCTAAATTAATCATTCGATTAATGGTGTTTTTCAAAGTAGGATTCAGAATATCCTGGGCTACAGGAACAGACACTGTGTTAGCAATACCTAATTGTTCTTGTTTCATGGGCAAATGTAATGAATCGTTAAACACATTTATTTTTTGATGTCTATCGGTGATTTTGTTATCTTGAGTTGGGTTGTTCTTTTGAGACAAACTATTCTTTTGAAACCATTCATCAGATTGTGTTTCACTAGTAATGCCATTAGTATCACCTTGAATCTCGTCTACATAATCTAACAAACGATTTTCAATATCGGTAAAAAAAGTAATCATCACCGGGTTCTTCTCTTTTGTAAACTTATCGATGTAAACCCGTGTTTTTTCAGTAACCCCTTTTTCAGTAACATCATCATTTTTAATATCTAAAATAGTTAGCAAATCTGGAATCGTATAATGGGATACATCAGTATCAATTGATTGACTCATTATTAATAGGAATATATATATACTATATACTCAGTATTAAATTTTAAATACTTTTATCTCCTATTCCTATTGAAACAGTAATAATAGTTCTTTCTTAACAGAAATTCCTTCTGCTATTTTATGACTAAACAGTTTCTCAGGGACCATGGTGATGCCAGCACCGCGTTTCAAATGGGTTTTCTCTTTGAAACAAATGTGGTCAAAGATTGCAACAAGGTTTGAATTTCGTTTTTCCAGTTCTTCGCGAGAGATATGCTTTTTGCCTTTGTAAATGTATCGATTATAATTACCGGTTTGGTAAATAGAGTAATATTTGTCGTATTGAACCAGATTTTTAATAAGACCAATCCCTAAAATTTTATTTGTGCTATTGTCCATTTCTATTACAAAGACATCTGAACCAAGCGGTATTCGTTCAGATATTTCTAGAGGGGTTCCATAAATGCATCCACCAGGCACATTCTTCTCTCTATAGCGTGCATTTTCCTGCCATGTTTCTTTGTTATAGCGACTTGTCGTGATGAAAGACATACAATGATACCGTGAAAATAGGAAGAATAAATGAATTCAATTTTATAAAGAATTTTACTAATGTATGTATATGTTTCATAATCCAACTTTGAAGAAGTTAGTCAATGTATATCAGTTACAATACAAAAATAATAAAGCACAAGGGTTCGGCGATTATCTCCGTGGATGTTTTTCTCTTCTGCAAATAGCAAGCAGATTAGGACTCCAATTTGACATGGATTTATCCAATCATCCGATGGCACAATGTTTAGAAACACCGAAGAAAAACCCGAATATTTCTTACGATAATATCTTCTGGCATGACAATCCAAACTATGTTCCCCTTTCTCATAATACATTTCGTTTGAATACACAACAGTTTTTTCCGGAATTTGTTCAAAAGTTGAACCGAGTAGATAGACCAGTCTATCCTCTTTTTTGCAATAGTTTCCCCATTACGCCATTTATCTCTCAAGAGCATAAAAATATCATAAAATCAAAAATAGTGCCAAATGATAAAACGAAGGCGCAAATTGAAACCGCCTTTCGTAATCTGGGGATACAACGGAAACAATATAATGTTATTCACATAAGATGCGGCGATGATTATTTATTGAAAGAAAACAAAATAGACCTCCATATTATTCAAAAAATTGCGAATCATGTTGTTAAAAATGTGAAAAGAGGTGAAAAAAATGTATTAGTCAGCGATAACAACCAAATAAAGATGATATTAAAACGCCGTTTTCCTTTTCTCTTGTGTAGAATTTGCCCGATAGTTCATTTAGGCGAATCTACACATTTCTCAGAAGCCAATATAATGCACACATTAGTTGATTTTTATATTTTATCTTTTTCTAAGAGCACTGTGGCTTTATCTCCTTATACTTGGGGTTCCGGATTTAGCGAGTGGATAAGTATTATGAATTCTATACCTTATAGAAAATATTTCTTATAGATAAGTTGTTGAGTATATTTTGCAAAAATAATGAATATGCATAATATAGCAAATGCCTAGGTGTTGTATATGTGGAACTGTAAAAAACTGCGCACAATATTTAGATAGAATTTTTAAAAATATGGAAAAAATTGCGACTTTATTTGATGATTATCGAATTATATTATATTATGACAAGTCAGATGATGATACATTAAAAAAAATAACTGATTATCAAAAAATAAATAAAAAAGTGGAATTATTCGAAAATCATGCACCACCATTGCCATATAGAACTCATCGTATTGCCAAAGGTCGTAATCGTTGTATGCAAAGAATACGTAATAAGTATAACGATTATGGATATTTTATCGTAATGGATTGCGATGATGTATGCAGCTCTCCTATTAAACTGGATGTTCTTAAACGAACACTCTTTTTGGAAGATTGGGACGCCGTTTCTTTCAATAGGATTCCTTATTACGATACATGGGCTCTCTCTATAAAACCATTCATGTATAGTTACAGACATTTTGATAATGCTGCACTAGCGTGCGATAATGTGAAAAACTATATACAAAATCGGTTGAAACAATTATCACCCGGACAGCTATTACCGTGTGCGTCAGCCTTTTCCGGATTTGCCGTATATAAAACACAAAAGTTTTTAAATTGTTATTACGATGGAAGATTGAATATGAACTTATTTTCCAAACAAAAGTTACTAGAAAATATGCACGCACATGGCAATATGAAATTAGTCATTAGAGATGCTAATTCTGAACAAAGTATTATGGATGATTGTGAACACAGGTCATTTCATGTGCAAGCTATTAATAATAATAATGCTCGTATTCGTATTTCACCAGAAGTGCTCTTCTAACCTGTAAAGGTTACCCTGTAAAGGTTACCCTGTAAAGGTTACCCTGTAAAGGTTACCCTGTAAAGGTTAGACTTCAATGTCCGAGTTTTTTGAACCTCGGTCACAACATATTCCAAAACTTTTAAAAATAAGCGGAACAATTTTGATAATATCGTGTTTATTCATATCAGCATAACAATTATCAATAGAACAATAGTTTTGTTCGCGATTCAATCGTAAGTTTTTCACTATTTTCTTGCAAGATGATTTTTTAACAGCATAACAATCTGTGCCAAAATTGGCGACTTTTTCTTTAAATGCATTTAAATTATTATTTATGTGTTTACCACAAATACCGATGCGGTCGCTTAATATAATCATATCAGGAGAATTATGTATTTTTGCTGTAATTTGCAACTGTTTATTTAGCTCATGTAAATTATACTGAATATGGCAATCATCTTCCATAATAATAATCCAATCATCAGTTGTAGCGTCTTTATACTGTTTCAAAAGTGTGTAGTGGCTTAGCCAGCAGCCGAATTTTGCGCGATACCGTTCCGTATTACAGATATCTTCTTTCTTAAAGATAGTTGGATTAAAATGGATATTCTGGTATTTTTTCACCATTTCTTTTACAGAGGTAAAATCTTTGCAATCGATTGCTGGACATATCTTGTATTTTTCCTTGTTTATCTCTAGCTTTTCTATTGGTTTTAATACATCTTGTAATTTATCAGCGCGTCTTTTTAAATTAATAATAAATAAGGTGTCAATCATATAGAAATAATATATAATTTTCTATATAATTTTACTCAGGATAGACCTTAAATCATACTCCTAAAGTATGTTAGTAAGCAATCATATCGTTCATTTTTCAACATTTCTTGCAGTTGCGTCCAAGGAGTCATCGTCTCTAAAGCTTCCAGTCCCTTTTCGCAAAAAAGGTTTAACAATGCGGGACTCCATCCAGAAAGCATGGACACATTCTTCGCTGTTGACAAACAAGGGAAGCCTTTTGTTGAACTCATATTCCAGAATAGAATATGTGGAGGCTTCAAAGGCTGACCGTATATTTCTTGTCCCACATCGGCGAATAGTTTCTCCACTGTGTTATACAAGGTATCCATATTTGTATTCGTTTTGTCTGCAGCATCTATCTGCATATCTGAAAAGATGGCTAGGATGAAGGAGGTAGCCTTTTGAAACGGGATAGGTGGATTCGCCGTCTTTATTGCATTCAAAATCTGGTTCATAGCAGCATAAAAGTTGGTCTCCATTCCCCACCCTTGAACTTTATAAACGCATTTAACCATCTCAAAAAATGTATCGTGACCATCTAGGTTGAGCCAAGTAGCTTGTTCATTAAATACCATAACACGCTTTCCTAGAAGCGATTTTTCGGCGCATCGAATACCTAGCGCAATAGCAGCATAACCAGCATCTGTTCCTTGAAACATAGACCCTGAATTATCCACCATTGGAATAATACTACCTAGACCTCCTGTATAACTAGAATTGTCTAGCCATTGCTGATTTAGCAGGTCAATCTCAGTCTGGTTCGATTCACTTATTACGCCATTCAAGAGGTCTATCGCCGATGTTACAAAGGCAGCCATTCCCACATTTCGCCCCTTGATTTTGACCTCGCCCCTGACACCCGCCTGAATGAACTCGGTAAACTTCTCGGCGCATTGAATGCGGTCTTCCCTTTGAGAACGCACCTCACCCGTCTTGCTGACATTCAGTAAGGCTTTCTTTTGCTTTGCCAAAGTAATAGAGGTCGTCTTACTATGGTCTATCTCAGACCAAATATTCTTACACTGCTTAATTTGAATCGTATCCAGGCTCTTATTATGACAAGTGATAACCTTGCGAAACATCATGCGACACTTGCTCTTCGCCTTGTATATCTGGTCCTCTGTTTTAGCCGTGGCCAAAATCTCGGCAAAATACAAATAAGCGAGTTCCTTAAATACCCAGCCAAACTTTTTCGATGATTCGCGAGCCACCCACTTCCCCACTAGGCTCTTCTTTTTTTGACAAGAATCCTTTCTCAGTTGGTCTATAACAAGTGTTAGAGCATATCGAATCAATGGATGATCCTTAGGCAAGTTCCCCACGTCTCGGCAATAAACACAAAAATATTTAATGTCCTTCCATGAACCATACGGATGTTCCTCATTAACATTATTAGTCACAAACTTACTGAGTGCAAACAGGGCTAATGCTGGGAAAAAACGATACCAAACAACAATCTGCATATAGGCCAACATATACTCACCCTTTCCCGAAATAATGTCTCGAGTATGACCAATCATCTTGTAAAGCATAAGTAGATATTCGTTCTTTTTTCCCTCTTCCTGTTCTTGTTCCGTTTGAAGAGCCCCAATAATATTCTTTAGAAGACTATCCAACTGGACAGATAGTTCCGCGATTTTACTAGAATCAGTGCGTGTTAATTGAAAAGAAAACTGTAGAATTCGTTCTTTCATATCAGATGACCATGCATACTCTAGATGTCCCTTCTGTCCAAATTGGGTTTGGGTTGCTGTATCGAGTGATTGTACAAGTGCTGCCATAGTGTTACTATATATAGCGGGTTCGGCTTTAAGCTCTTTTCTTACGGGTTTTCCTCACTCTAATGATAACCCTCTTGGTTTTTGCATTCGCTAGAATGGAAGACGCGTCAGCTTCGCGAAATAGAATCGTCAAATTATTCAAATCTTGAAACATGCTAATAGTTTTGTTCAAGGGGATAGAATGAACCGTGTTTACGGGAGATAAAAAAGAGTTACCGCTAGGGTTTAATAAGAAGTCTCTCACATCGATGGGTTCTAAGTCTATATTATATTTCAAGATAGATAACAGCGTATATTGCTTACCATGAAATAAACAATGTCTGTGAATGATGTCCATAACTTCTTCTTGAGATATGACATTTACTTGTTCTAGTAAGTAGGTGTCTTGCTTTGTTGTTTCTACTTCGTTATTTTTATTGATATAGACAAACTGTAACTGAATCGTGGCTACGTCTTCCTTATAGAAAGAGGAATAATCTCGGTCCACTTTTTCAAACTCTGTTATCCAAGAAGTGTCTATATCTAAGTCTTCTAGTTCATTGTCTAAATCAGTTATATCAAAAAAAAGAGAATTGCCCTTCTCTTTTTCTTCTTCCTCCTCTTCGCTCTCGTACATACTAGAGCTAGATATAATAGACTTCATTTCCAAACCAATTTTCTAATAATAATATTCTTCATCATATTCACTATAGTAACAACTATCTGGCATTTCATGGTCTCTATGATATGCATCTTCTCCATGTAATTCATCATATTGAATCTTATACTCTTCCCATCGTTGAGCCATTTTATAAAGGTCATATGAGACATCATATACCTCGGGCTCATCAGGTTCTTCTTGACTAGATATATTCAAATTTCTATTCACTTGCGTAAATACAACCCACCCAGGCACCTTGCTATAATCAATCATGGTTGACTCCTTTTTCACAGGTTCCGGTTCTTCCAAGATTTTAACAATCTTCTGGAAATTCAATGATTTTATCTGTGTTGAACCAGATGACAAATCACAAAAATCACCTGGCTTTTCTTGGAATCCCGCATTGACAGGCTGTCTAAAGCGATACATATTATTATTATTATTATTGTTATTATTATTGTTATTATTGCGTTGTTCCTGGCGAAACATGGTTACCTTATTGTATACTATCTGTCTATATTATCTTTATTGGGTTCAATTTTTTTAGGATCCATTACCCGAATGAGGGATGGGGTTAGATATCATCGACATCAATCTCTTCTTCTATCCCCTCAAATTGTTCCTCGGTAGCAGAGTGTTGAATTGGTCTGCTACCATCACCAGCGTGCATAAGAATCTCATTATAATCATCAGTGCGCTTGTCGGAAAATTCCATATCTTGTTCATCCGTTTTATTAATACGATTCAATGTACAGTCTGTATCTCTAAATACAGTTAGGTCAACTGTCTTTTCCTGTGACTTTAGGCGACTAATATCCAAATCGTTATATATTTCTAATAAGTCACACTTTTCTTGCTTTCCTTCTGCTACTGACTCGTAATCGCGCATACCAACCATGACCCACTTTCCCGAAGCAATCATATTATCTTTCTTTCCCCGCCCAGTAAATTTTCCACGAACAATACAAAGGCGTGTAACACCATCTTGGCAAATAACATGGCACATGCCATTGCCCAAATTCTTTGTTACGATAGCATACAATTCACCTTCTTCTTTGACAAAACGGGTTTTCGCTGAAGCGTTTTTTCCCTTGTCTTGATATTTGCTAGCTTGCGCTTTGTGGCCAGTTCCTCCAGTGGTATTTCTTACCATTTCTTATTTATCCTTATAACTATACTAGATAACAATGTTTTCATTCAATTTTTTATATAATATATATTATATATTCATTATCATGGACTTTCTTTTTTTATTATTGGCAGTATGGACAATCTATAGCATCTATAACAATGTAGTCAAATATAAAGATTATAAATATGTGCTCGTTTTATTTCTTTCTGGGTTATTTCTTTCCTTTCTCGTAAAAAATAAGACCTGGTGGTTATTCTTCACACTACTAGTTACGAATTTATATTATGCTTACTTAATGTTCAAAAATGTATCCTCCATTTTAGGACCATTATTAACGATACTTCAAAAAAATAAAAATTGATTAAAATGCGACATAATAAAATATAATACAATAATATTAATTATAAACCTATGAAAACTAGAGACATCTTTATTGCTCCTATTAAAAAAACAATTACCTTTTTACTAGGAGAATCCGCGCATGATAATGAAGCCGTTATTGACCTAGCGAAAGAAGATGATATATGGTTTCATATTGGCGAAGGCAAATCATCAGCGCATATTGTTGCTTTACTGCCGAGTGACATTGATAGAAAAGAGAAAAAATATATTATTAAACAAGGTGCGGTTTTATGTAAGCAAGTTAGTAAATACAAATCGGAGAAGCAAGTTTCTATTATTTACGCCAAAATCAAGAATATTGAAAAGACGAGTGTTCCAGGGACAGTTATTATCAAAGAAGGACAGACAGGTTTACTCTCAATATAAAACGGCAGTCCAAGAATCCAATGTATCCGGACAATAAATACCGCCTTCTTTAAACAAGAGATACACTTGTTCCCAAGTTCTCAAGTGTTGAATATATTGAATATTTTTTCGTTGCACTTCCTTGGATTGTTCGTCTGGTTCATATCCAAACCGGCAATAGAATGCCTCTTGATTATCATCACTTCCTGAAGCATCTTCTTGAAAAACTATCATCTGTGTCTCATCAATAGTTGTTCCCTTGTATCTAGCTAGTCGTTCAGCCCATACAGGAGTTCTGGAAGCATAATATTCCCAATGATAATAATATATATTTGTTAAAGGCACCGATAATGAATTTCTGGCAAGAACAAAGAGAGAAAGATAATCATCTTCGTCAATGGCGTATGTAGTAACCCTAGGTAAGATTTTCCTAGCCTTATCATGCTCCGGGTTTATTTCAACCGTTTTATACAAGTCTATTTCATCTTGTAACACTTCAATGAAGAGACGGGTTTGCTTGATTGGTTTGGTTAGTTTAGCCAATATGATAGAGAGAAGGTGGGTTCTAGGGTCGATACTAGTGCAATGAATGGCTTTCGCCCACTTTTTTTTGGCTGTTTCCACCTTTGTTGGCGTGCAGCGAAAGAATGTGGTAACTCTATTTAGAACGGTTTGAAGATTATTTAGGGGGCACCAGTTCATAATATAATTTGAAATGAGGTCAACCTCTTTTTCTTGCATCCACTTTTCCAAAGTTTCAGGTTCTTTAGGAATAAGTATAGGATTCTTACTCAAATTTTGTCTTACTAGAAATCCATCTAGATTACATTCTCGAATGTGTAAGTTTTGGACTATGTTAGCAATGGCTTTTGCCGAGTCACCTTCTTTTTCCTGCTTCACCATATATTCCCAAAAATTCGGGTGCAACGAAGCAAAGAAATCGTAATATATTTTCCAAAGAAGTGCAAAGAGTTCTTTTTTATATCCAGAATAATATAATTCAAACGCCCAAAAGAAGGACCTTTTATTATGCGTTAATAAAGAAGTGACCAGGGACATTTCCACTTCATCTTTTATGTATAAATATCGCGTAAACGCCAACTGTGACATTCTTTTATTTAGGCAAATAAAGAAAAGAAACAAGGTTCAATTTTTTCCTTATTAAAAACTTTTTTCTAGTATAAGTATATAACAATGTCAGCCTGGACAAATCTCGTTTCACAGATGTACAAGAAGAACAAGGGAAAGCCTGGATACAAGCTTAAGAACGCCATGAAGGATGCCAAGAAGGTCTACAAGCCCATGGGCAAGACCATGAAGCCATGCAAGTCCAGAAAGTCCAGAAAGTCCAGAAAGACTCGTCGCCATTAATCCTTATCCATTATAACTATGAATAATTTTTGTAATTTTATCCATAGTTTCCTGTATAGTATTCCGGTTTCCAGCCACGGAATCCATATTTTCAATAAGAATCGCTTGTAGTTGAAGTAAAAAAGGCGTTTGTTCCAATGTTCCTAGAATTTTATAATAATAGAGCGATAAGCTGTAGCAATCCCACGACTTCCAAAAAGAAAAAAGTCCATCTAGAATCTCCTGTTTTGACCGATTCCTGAAAGTGCGTAAAAATTCGGCGCCGGCCTCTTTAAGCCGATTTAATATATCTTCTGGAAACAAGCTTAAAGACCCGGAATACTCGGCGACAATGTCGTCGATATTTTTGTCGGACAAACTGGACAAAGTCTTTCTATTGATGAAGGAAATCGCGAATACTTCCAGGGGAAGATGCAATAGAGAAGAAGGTTGAAAGCTTTTTCTCTCTTCATTTGTTAGGGGAAAAGTATAAGAATAGGTGAAGTTTGAAATGCAGGGTATAAGATTCTTGGTATACATGATAGACTCCCCCGCGATATTAAGATGTGCTATCTTATAGTTAATCAGGTATTGAATAGATTTCAAGAGATATTGTAGAGAGAAAAGGACATTTGGCAGAGTAATCTCGTAATCATGCCTGTATAAAGAAGGGTTCGGCAAGGTTACCATATAGAAAGGCTTCTCGTCTTGTATAGGAATAAAATCCCCAGTATTCTCTCCTTGTTGTGAGAGAAAAAGCTTTTTATAGGAGACAATAGGAAAAAAATATTGCAAATAGTTGGGAATTTTAACAATGGATTCAGAAATGGCAATAGCTCTTTTTATTTCTTCCGTGGAAGGAACAACAAGAGATTTCATAGATATAGTTATTATTCAGTCCGGTTTATTTCTTTTTTGCCATAAAGTATCTATTTTTATAGGTTTTTTTGAATTTCTGTGAAATCTCTTTGGCATCATCCATTTGAAGACGAGAAATCTCTTTTTTTAAAAGCTCAGTGTTCGTTTTACAATAATTGATAAATCCATCTGCTGGTGAATACCAATCAAAATTCATATTTTCTAAGATATGAATATCCATGGAATCCAAGATGGATTTATCAAAACTAATATATTCCTTGCGCTCTTTTGGCAAGGGCCTATCATCTGTCTTCTTTCTAAAATAATATCGGGCACTCTTGAACATCTTATCTATAATATCACCCTTATAGTCTAACTCGGTTAGGCGCTGACTTTCTGTGGCAACCAGCTCTTCATTATCAGCCGTCCAAAGGACCCACGCCTCTTTGAAGTCTTTTCTATGGTCATATTGATGAACCTTGGAGAACTGATTCAGGTGCTCCATAAACTCTTGTGTAAATGTATATCTATAAATGGCTGGAGTCATTGTTGTAACTGTATATATCTTTATTACTTATCATAAGTATTAGATTATTCGTCTTCAATTTTTTAATCTAATGTAACTATAAGGGAATAAGAATGGTCGTTTATATGATATCAAGTCAAGTTTACCTTGATAGATTAGAATATAACTATTGTTATAAGAATATCCTTGTTATCAATCATCAGCCGAAAGAAGGAACTCCATTGGCCACCATGGTTAGACGTATTATGAATCCTCCTCTGTCACATTTTCATAAATTTGATACTAGTAGGAAGCCATGTATTTACGCTTTTGTCAAAGACGGAAAAATCATGGAAGATAAAGATATTCCCGATTTATTTTCCTTTTTACTAGAACATAATTATGAAATTGATACCAAACTTACAAAAATGTTGAATAATAGCACTATTTGTGTGCAACCGAATAAATTGCTTTGCTTTATCAAAGAAAATTGAATTGCTATAAAGAAGTATAAATATATAATCATATGAAGAACTATGGATATCGCTGAAAAAAAGGCACTATATGATGAGTATCTTGCTCAACTATCGGAGAAAGGAAAGCTGGCTTATGAGATTGCCAAGTCACACTTGAAATCCTCTTTCTCTCTTGAACGAAGTATTGGATTTATGGAATGGCTTAAGAAAAAGGAGGAGGAGCAGCAAAAAAAAGAAAAAAAAGCGTTATAGTTTTCTTGTTAACTTTCTTGGCAGGACCTTATGATGCTTGTGTGTTGTCTTTTTAGTAATGTAAATTAGCTTTCTTGTAGAAGGTCCTTGTTTTACTAAGTGACTTCGTCTTCGTGTTATTCCACCACCTCTCATAGCTTGATTCGCAGCATGCTTAGCTACAGTTTTTCCTGCGTAAGCAGTAGCACTAATCGCTGTTTTATTAGCCATATTTGCTGTTTTCAACGCAGCCTTAGCTGCCATTCTTTGAAAAAAAGGTAAATCATTTGTTGCCTTTTCAGCATTTTTGAATACAAAATCACTAGCCCCTCGGGCTCCTTTCGCAGCAGAGGAGAATCCTTTGTCTACATTTGCGCTATTAGCCAATGCACTTGGATCAAACTTCCCTTGAATACGAGCCATTCTTGCTGAAAGTGAATTATCTATTGGCTCTTCTTTTTTCCCTGTAGCGAAATTTTTAAATTTCTGCCATCTGGAAGGAGGTGGAGGTGGTGCGTCCAACCCGGTAGCATCTAGCGCTCTATTTGCAAGGGATGAAGCCTTATCTTTAAAAGAGCTAAAAATATTCATTCCTTGCTCTTTCAAATTGTCCAATTTCTCTCTTGTCTCTGGCGATACTTTTGCCAGAAGTTCTTGCTTTTTTTCTTCTAACTTATTCTGTATTTCTTCTTTGGATAAATTTGCTGGCAGCTGCTCTTTGAATGAATCCATCTGGGCTCGTAATTTTTCTACTACACCCGGAGCGTTCTCTGAGGCAAATGCTAGAGCCTTGTCTTTATATTCTGAGGCTTTATTTTTCAAATTAGCCAAGTCTATGTTGGACACTTTATCTTTTAAATTATTAAAGTGGGAATTGAAATCAACTCCTTTGTTAAATCCGCCAGTAGCATCTTTAATGCGATCTCGAGAACCGCTTTTCGCATTGCTCAGTCGTTTAAAATTCTCACTTGCTTCAGCCCCAGCCATAACAGCAGAAGTAGTAGTTCCAATTGCAGCATTATATCCAGCTTGACCTAATTTGACAAAGTTATCTATATTAAAGAGGACACCCATAGCACTGCCAACAAAGGGGACAGATGTAATAGCTGTAGTGGCTACTTTTGCTGCGGTAACAACTGCTTTGTCACCTAGTTCATTTGCCACATCCAATAATTTATCTGTTAAATGTAAGACAGGTGGTGTTAATGCATCGACCGCTACAGATGACTTATCTGCCACATTTGCTAGAAATCTAGCAAATTCTTCTCTCGTTTCTTTTTTTTCTAAAGAAATGTTGAATTCTTTGAGTAGTTTTCCGGCATCTTTTCCAGTAATGTCTATCTTTAGAATTTTTGCCATCATTCTTACGGCTAGCGCCGAACCAGATTCTACAATTCCTAATGCTAGATAGGCCATAGGCTTAATAAAACCCGTAGGTTCCTTGACTTCAACCTCTGGAATTTCTTCTTCTTCTCTTTCTCCTCCTTCTCCTTCTCCTTCTCCTCCTTCTCCTCCTTCTTCTTTACCAGGTGCGGAGTCTTCTTCTGCTGGCTTAGGCGGTGCTGATGGCTCAGGAGCAGCAGCTCCTGCAGCAGGTTCTTCTTCTGATGGGTTAGGTGATGCTGATGGTGAGTCAGTTGGCCCACCTTCACCACCACCACCTCTGTATACTATTTGTTTTCTTGTTTTAAAATTTTTTTTATGTATTTTATAAATTCTTTTACTCATACTATACACCTTTATAATATAATTTCTTAAACTCTGAAAAGCTGGTCGAATATACTTTATCTACGACTTTACGATCCACTTTTTTCAGAAAAGAATAGTTCATCATTTTCCCTTCATAAGAATAGCGATTCGCCTTTTCCTTCACAATAGCTGGTTGTAAAGGAACCTTATATGGACCCTGTTTTTTAACACCCGTATTATACTCCTTTAGTTTGGCAAATACTGTCTTTTTTTCTGGAACAGGCACCGTCTCCTGCTCTCTCTCCCCTTCCTGTTTCTTCTTCGTTGCTTCGTTTATCTCATCCTCCATGCTAATATAAATCTTTTTACAATTATTTTGAACAACATATTTTCTAGAAACTGTCTCTAAAAATCGATAAGGAATCGCATTATCTGAATAATAAGTAAATGTTCCTCTAGAATGGTCATAGAATAACAAGACATTTCCTAGAGGTGTCTTCTCCAGTAAAATAGAGTTTTTCAAAGAGAGAAGACGGTCTTCTGTCAACTCAATTTCTTCCATCATTTCGCACCTTTCCTTATATTTATCTTCATATTTGATAACAACTGGAGTTTCCTTTTTAGATTCTTCGTCTTTTTTTGATTCCTCTTCCTCCTCTACTTCTTTTATAAAATGACAGCTAGAAACAGTATGATTTATAAACAAACAAAATAAAAAAACCGCAAATAATTGCACTATTAGTGGCGTATTTGGTATAGCATAATATCCGGCATTTAGCTCCATGATAGATTATATCGTAACATTGTTTCTATATCTTTGTTTCTATATCTTTTTTATAAAACTTGCCTCTCGTCGAATAGAGTAGCTATCTCTTCCTGTAAATTTGGCACTTTGATTAAGTCAAATGTATTCTTAGGATTATCGGGATGCAGTCTCACTAAATATAAAGCCGTCACTGTTTTTTCATATTTTCTCTCAAGAATAGCCTTATATGTATTGAGTTGAAGACTATAATGCCAATAATTCGTATCTGGCAAATTATTAATCGATTCCGTTAAAGCATACTTATTGAAGTTGCTCGTCTTGGCAATATCCTTACATCTTTTCCAATCATAAATCATTAGGGTTCCATCGGGGTTTTCATACACCATATCAATCGAACCAGCAAGCTTAAGGTCTTCGTCATAAATCATCCACTCAGTGCGATACGGAACTAGGTCTGGGAATGCTCTTGCAAACTGTATAAAGTATTCCCATTCGGGTGGTCCAGGTTCTCTCTTTGTTTGATCATATACATCCAATAAATCTTTATGAGAATATCGGCTGTCTTTCAGTAAAGGTTGATTCATAAAACATTCAATATCGAAGTGCATGTTGGTTCCAGCACCGGAAACATTTGCTGCATTTTTTTGCCATTGGTCTTTGATTTCCTCAGCAGTTAGACCCCAGTATTTATTTCTTGGGTTCCAGTTTTTACCGGACATCATTTTTTTAATAATAGCATCGGCATCAAAGTGGGCGAAATGACTATGATTCCATGTGGTTACAGAAGTATAAGTTGAATCTGGGTCACTAATAATGGAATATTTATGGGTTGGTTCATCAAAAAGGAGATTAGTATCACGAGGATGAGGATTTTTTTCTTGCAGGGTTTTATGTGCCATTATTTGTGATACCTAGGTTACCTGAGTGTTATTTTTATTCAATTCTTTTCTAATAAGAGGAGCCTCTGTTTAAGGTCTTGCACTTCTTTTACGAGGATGGCTATCGTGTCACTGGGTTCCTTAGGGACAGGAACATATGCACTACTTTGTACAGTACCATCCAAAAAATAAATAGAATTCATATTTAACAAAGAGTTTCCAGATAAATCAATGTGAGAATAATAGACAATTTTACTATTGAGTTGACCAAATGCACTATTCACACTCTTGTTATCTGTATTACCTATATGATTACGAATAATATTATTTCTAGCAGCATATTGTAATCCACCATATCTTCTAAAGTTCTGCATTATTTATATAACATATTATACAAAATAATATTATGTTATACGAGACCATAACTAGTAAGAAACTCTAATTCTGTAAACTACTATAATTATATTTATATTTATATATTTATGGACAATGATTCTTCCAATATAGATACGCGTTTTTTCAACTCTTGTATTTCTTTGACTAATATCCCGATAAAGCCCGTATAATTCAATCGCTGTAGTTCTTCACTATCTTTATCCCCTGTGACAAATTGTGGAAATATTTCTTGAACTTCGTGCGCAATAAAGCCAATATCATTCTTATTGGATATTTTGTTATAATATTGAACCGGGTGTAATTTATCAACGGTTACTGTATCTAATTCCAATTCTTCAATATTATCTTTAATGCGATAATCAGATGTGTTGTTAAAATATCCACCAGTTATTACTCCATTACAAGTAATATTCAATCCGTCTAATACGGTTAAATTTTCCGAACTATTTGTAAAATAACTATTAATATTTAAATACCATATATCATTTGTTTTAGAATAGGAAAGCATATATTGATGACCTAATGCTAATATAAATTTTGTTATAGAATAATTATCATTATCAGTTACATTCTTTATATAAAAATGATTATATACACCATTTAGTGCCACCATGGATGTGTAAGGAATCATTGATAAATTATTTATTGTTACACCTGATATGGATATATGTCCAATTATTAGTGCACCTGTATTATTAAATGTTCCACCCTTGATAAATCTTGTAGAAGATATATTGGTTATTATAGGTAAAATATCACCCACAATAGTAACTGGGCTAACAGTGAACATATACAACGATATCATGGCATATGATTTTTTATAAATGCTGTTCGTTAAAGTTGTTCCTATGTAAAAACACATATTATAACCATCGTTATTATACAAATAAATAGAGTTCGTTGATATACCAGGTGGAACAATAACCTTTTTGAGAAGACCTTTTGTGGTGGTGGCAATGAGTAGACAACTATTATTTGCAGATGACGCCGTGGTTCCCACAATGTATATAACAGAACCTGTATTTGTTTTATAAACAGCAAGTGAATTTACTATGTTAGACCCAAGAGGGTCCAATAAACTATTTATTTCAGGTATAGAATTCCAGGATGATATAAGAGTATTATATTGTAATGGTGCTTGTGCTATATTATTAATTGCAATTTCATTTAATGCATTAAAATTGCCACCAATATAGATATAATTATCTGCTCCTGATATCGTATTTATGTATGAACCAGAGCTATTATTATTGATAGTTAATATTGATATTCCATGTGCTGACCAATTACCACTAGATAGTGCATTTTGGGAACTAGGTAAATAATATTTAGCCAAGTATTTTGCCGAAACACCGCCTATGGAAGAAAAATTATTTCCTCCCACCCATAAATAATCACCGAACTGCAGTATGCTACGAATTATTATACCGGTTGAGTTCGTTCCACCAGTTCCATAAATAGTGCCATCTTTGTTTATTTTAAATAATCCATTTGTTGATGGCACCTGAGTTGTTTGTGTTATATTTCTATTTGCTGATGAAAAAGAACCTCCAAAAAATAAAAATGCATCGTTTACATTCAACATACAATATACAGGTCCCCCATTGATAGACAATCCAAATGGCCTAGACCATTGACTCCCATTCCACATTGCCACATTGTTAACAGATATGCCATTGATAGTAGTAAAATCCCCTGCTACATATAAATTATTATTGAAAAACTCACAACAGTAAATGGTGCCATTATTAGTTATTGATGGTAAAGAAGATAGATAAGAAGAGGGTAATGATGTTTTGATTGTTTGATTCAAATCTTGAGAAGGCGTCGGGAGAGTATAGTTTGGTCCGGATGTTACTAGGACGCTATTTTTCGCTGTTCCACTAATAATATTATTTTCACTAGTTCCTGAATAGGTTAACTGGTTGGAATTATTAGTATTTATTTGTAAAGGAACATACGATGTTATATTATTGGATATATCATTGATACCTAAATATTCTGCACCACTAATATCAAATTGTATACTTCCATTTGCTGTATTATTTATAACAGATACCGGTTTAGATAAATTAATATCTTTAAAAGTATTTGTATTCATAAATGTATTTGATGCAGATAAACTGGGAAAAATAGATAAATCCGGTCCCGGGCCTTGGTCTCCTTTTACACCTTGTAATCCTTGGTCGCCTTTTAGACCTTGTAATCCCTGGTCTCCTTTTACACCTTGTGGACCTTGTATACCTTGTGGGCCTTGCGGACCTATAGCACCAGTTTTCCCAGTGGGTGTTATGCGGTAATACTGAGGCACGGCATTAAAACTACTTTCCAAGCTGTAAATATTATTTGAGGTAACATTATTAAATGTTAATATATGTTGATTCGCATTATTTGAAATAGTATAACTTGATACTGTTGATTGAAATGATGCGCCGTTTGATTCTCCTAAAAATAAAATAGGTAATCCAATAGGCAATGGTAACCCTGTTTGGACATACAAGGGAGGATTATCAGTTTGTCGATCATATGGATTTAATGTAATAGAATCTATCGTTCTTGTTAAATAGGTTATTCCGGGAGGACCCGTTGTCCCTTGTTCGCCTTTTATGCCTTGGTCGCCTTTTACTCCTTGTAATCCTTGGTCACCTTTTAATCCATTATCACCCTTTACCCCTTGTAATCCTTGTAATCCTTGTAATCCTTGGTCGCCCTTTACCCCTTGTAATCCTTGGTCACCCTTTACCCCTTGTGGGCCTTGTATCCCTTGGTCACCCTTTACCCCTTGGGGGCCTTGTAGTCCTTGTATACCACGGTCACCTTTTAACCCCTGCAGGCCTTGTGAACCTTGTGGACCTTGTGGACCTTGTGGACCTTGTGGACCTTGTGGACCTTGTGGACCTGTAGTCCCATTTCCGCTTAATTTTCCTCCAGAGTGAGCGGAATTCTGTATAGTTCCATCCATAAAGTAAATAGACCCAACATTCAAGAGAGAATTGCTAGATAAATCAATATGTCCAGCAGCAATCGTTTTAGAATTGGCTTCTCCTATCATATTTGTTACTGACTTATTATCTACATTGGAGTAATGATTGCGCACAATATTATTAGATGCTGCGAAATTCAACCCACCATATTTTTTGAAAGATGACATTGCTATACATTGTAATTAGAATATTAATACTATAATTTACTGTATTTTAAGCAATACGCACCAGGGTAATTTGGCCTGAAAGAAGAAGTAAAGAAGAGGTTTGAGGTATTGTATTTGTATTTAAAGCAGCATTAATATTATCATATACACATCCAATAATAGATGGTGAACATGCAACCAAATTTACTACATTATTATTATTACCAATATCTACATTACTTATAGTAATTAATTCTGTTAAATTTAATCTATTACTTGTTCCATTTCGACTAAATGCATTGTTAGGTGATATTGAAAGAAAATTATTCCCTGTTATTCCTACTTTAGATGAATAGAAATAGTTAGGTACTGTACAGTTTGAAGAAGTGCCAATGAAATTACTTAGGTATAAATTACCATTATAAGTAGAAGCTAATACATTTGTTGTATTCGCATCATCTACATTAGAGAGTGTAATGCCCAACGCTAATGAATCAGGATAATAACTATATTTTTGATAGAGTGGTTGAACAATATCACAATATGCTATTGCCATATAAACTCCAGGATTTGTTATAGTAACATTTGATACTATAGTTTGAACATTATTAAAATAATAGTTAATTCCATTTGTTACTATAAGACTTGAATCATATATAACTTCTGTTGTATTTGCTACCCGAGTGCTTGTATTATAAGTGTAATAAGTTGAATTTACCTGATAAGGTATAATTCCTGCAGGATTTGTATTTAATAAACTTGAGTTAAAACTAGTTAAATTTCCAAACCAAGTAGTATTTATAGAATTATATGGATAACTGCAAGGTAAATTATTGCAACATAAATATGCTGAATTATTAATCCACGTGCTTTGTATAGACCCACCTATATAATCCGGTGATGGAGTTATACTTAGGTTATTACTGTAACTACTTGTATAGTTATAAGTTACAGGAGCGATAATAGGATTATTTGTTGATAAAGTATCTATTACGGTAGGTATAACTGAATAAAAAAGAGGTTGAATAACTGTACTAGTTGGGTCACATTCACCTATTATAGTCTGTTTAGAACCATCGCCATTGATTGTTATTTGTGATGTTATTAAAGATAAATTGTTTGTTGGTTTTAAAAACCAAGTTAATCCATAATCTACTGAATAAAATATGTTTGTAGTTGAATTATTTTGGTTTCCAGATGTCATTATATAATTTCCTGTAGAATTAGATGAAATAGAGCTAAAATTAATAGATGATAAATTTATTATAGTAGATTTATTATTCGTATTTCCTGTAGCTAATGAAAATAAATTTGTATCTATTGTATTGACTGGTGCTTGTGACCAACTACCAATACTACCAAAATAATTAGAACTAAATATAATTCCGTTATAATTAGAATTATTAATGGTAAATCCACCTAAGCTATTACTTTTCCAATATCCAACTATATATTGATATTTTCCAGTTGAATTCATAGTAACATCTACAAAATTAGTATTTGTAAATGAAGTAGCATTTATAAATCGTTTATTTACATAAGCCAATGTATTAGATGTTATTAATTGTATAGGGGTCCACGTTGAACCATAATTAGAAGAAACAAAGATAGTACCATTATTATTATAACCTACTGCTGTTTGATATTGACCATTGGAACTCATTGCTACTTTATTAAATGCGGTTGCAGGAGAAATAGAAATATTATTCCATAATGGATATGGTGATTGTGTATTGCCGCTACTACAATAATATAAAACGCCTGGATATACTGTTGATATGCTTGCATCTATATATCCACTTACAAATGTTTGAAATATGCCATCTGAACTCATCGCTATAGAATATACGTTGTTAGATATATCGCCTAATGTTTGATTTCCATCATCATATATAACAGGATTTGTTGTTGTAGTATTAAGAAACTGCAAGCTTGTTCCTGCTGAAATTATACTCGTTATATTTTGTGAAATAGTAATTGTATTCAACGTAAAACTTAAATATGTACTAGGTGGAAGAGTATGTATAAGGTTTGTTATTTGAATACTTGAAGAGGTACTACTATAGTTAATAGAAGTAACAACAGAACCTTGCGGAATATTAGAACCAGATACTATCATACCAGTACGTAAATTTATAATTGAATTTATTGGAATTACACTAATATCTGTAATTATACTTGTATTTGTTGTATAGTAGGTATTTGACGAATATAATTTATTATCACTTATGGATACTTTATTAGTTGATGAATAAAGGATTGTTCCAACATCTATTTTACCTGGTAATGCTGTTTGTAATGTGATAATATTGGTAGTAAAATTAATATTAGATATAATTCCAGAAAATGTAGTGTTACTTGAACTTGTAATTTGCATTCCTATCATTAAATTAGATGTGGTGTTTAAACAAAATGTTTTTAAATTATCGGCACTGATTGAAGCTATCGTCTTTATTTGTGGTGTATAAAAAACCAAAAACCCATTTATACTTGAGTTAGTATAATTACTTGGAAATGTTATTGGTGATGATAAATATATTTTATTATTAGTATAACTAATATTTGTTACTGTAATGTTTGATGGAAAATAATTGGTAAAACTTCCAAAATTGCTAGGTCCCCCAGATTTATCATTAATCTTTCCAGTATTAATACCGGTATCATATAATAAAACAACAGTCATGCCTTCTTTAATACCATTTAAATTATTAACAATTACATATGATGTATTAGCTAATATTGGAACAGTGTTATAAATTAAATAAGAATATATATGTACTATATTCCATGGACCACTATGATATCCACCGGGATTAAGTAAATTACCAGTAGGATTTCCACCAGCGCGGTCCATATCAGGACCTTCTATAACTGGAAATACTTGACCAAATGGCCACAAATCAGGAACATATGAGTCATAATTTATTATATCAGATAAAGTTATCCAGTTATTAGAGGTGTCAATATTTACAATATTAATATTAGGTACCATACCAGAACCGGCTAATGTCATTCCTGTGGATAATCCAAATACAGATTGTCCTTGTGGCATTGGCATAGTAGTTCCAGAAAAAACATTACTTGTTGTAGTATATTCAAAATAAATATCAAGTGCTGTATTTAGTGGCACAGGTTGATTAATATTATTTGATATAACAATAGTATTATTTATTGTATTAACACTTAGAATTTTTGTATTATATGGAATATTTGTCCCATTTACAGTCATTCCTGGAAATACTACAGTAATCTTATTTCCATCTTTATCTATACTAGTAGTAATATTTAGGTATAAAGTATTACCAAAGTCTGTTTGCATTAGTGTAGTTATTTTAAGTAGTTTATAAAATAGAGTTTTGTTAGCATAACCCGAAAACCCATTTACAACTGATATATTTATTGGATATTCAGTGGCATTCTGAATAGTTTCTATTCCATTTGGCATAACAAAAGTATTGGGTCTTATTCCAGAACCTGTACCGAATATAATATCACCAGTTGACCATTCACCATTTGGGGAACTTGTTAACATAATTGCCTGAGTGAATCTGGATTGCGTATATGTATGTTTACTTACTGGATAAAATTTAATAACACTTCCAATAGGAAGATAATTCATTACTGGTTTTGATAATGAAACTGTATTATTTAATATATTTAAAATGCATGTATTATCGGCTATATTTTCATTCACAGCCAACATATTTGTATATAAATTTTGTGTACTGGAAAGAGTTAACATACTTCCATACCAAACATTTGTATTAGTATAATCAAGCCGAGTAAAAGGAGGTAAATAACTAGGAATAGAAGAATTTTGAGAAATAGTACTTGTATTTAAAGAATTAGAAAATATAAATGTTAATATATTACCACTATTTCCCCACTTACTATCTGATACAGTATTAGTTGGACAACCATTAGTATCGTAAGTATAAGTTTTATTTTTATCCACCACAGTCAATAAATTTACTTGAAAACTAATATATGTTAAATTTGAAATTGATGAAATAATACTACTATTTATTGTAATACAATATAAACCATTTATATAACTTATTTGTTTAACAACTGTTCCAGATGATATATTTTCATGTATTATTTTTGTTACATTTGGTATTATAAAAGAAGCATCAACATATGAAAAGTATAATTTATTCGTATTAATCAAAGAGTCTTTTACTAGAGGATATGAAACTATAGGATTTATTGCTACAACAAAATAATTACTAGTAGTTAGACTATTTGCATAATCACTGGTGGAAGAATATACACACGTTCCTAATGTTATACCATTTAAAGTATTTATTGAAAAAACACTATTATGTATAGGTGATAATGCAGTATAATTAATTATGTCAGATGAAATATTGTTAGAAACATCATAATATGAAACACCAGAAAATGAACTAGAACTAATATTTGTAATATAAGAATTTTGAGGAATATTTGTTCCTTCAACATTCATACCAATATAAATATTATCTAGATCAGTAATAGTGATATTATTTGAAATCAAACTATTATTACTAGATGTAAATGTTTTATTATATGAAAGTGAAAAAAGTATATCGGGTGGAATTGGATTTGTTATTGGTGTTAGATTAGTTCCATTATTTGGACAAGTTATAAAATTATACATAAATGAAATAGTTGAGTTACTTGGTAAATCATTTTGAATTGGTTGTGATATTGTTATTGTTACATTAGTAAAATTAGATAGTGAGTTATTATATGTGATACTTGTAATATATGTATTATCTAAAAAATTTATAGTTGAATTATCGGAAACAATCATTCCATTTAAATAAGGAATAAAGCTATTTGTAGTATAAAAATAATTTAAAAATGAATTAATACCAGTTGTAGTGTCATTTGAATTAAATATAGTAATTTTATTCATAACCAATTGATTAGAGCCACTTAATGCACCACTTACCAAAGTTGCAGTTCCACTAAAATAACCTATCCCAGTAATTATTAAAGGGTATGTAGTACCATTATTATCAGGTTGAATCGTAATATTATTTCGTGAAGTTACATACATTCCAATACTAATTGAGCCTATGTCTGTTAATGGAATAATTAAATTACTGTATTGTTGCAATGGCTGTGTTGTAAGAAGATTAGTAGAATTTAATATTTTTAAAGTATTGAAACTTCCATCATTTATATCATATGCAACTAAAGTTTGCGGTGAACCAGTATAAACTTTTGGATGAATAGTATTTTTATCAATATATGCATAAGGTAACAAATTACCACCATTATCAGTATTATTAGTTAAAATAGTTTTTCCACTACTAGTAGCTATACTATAATTAGTTGTAAAAACATTTAACACATTTATATTGCCAAGAGAAGTAGTTATTGGTACATTTGTAGAATCAAAATGCGAATATAATGGTAGAACCGCAATAGTATTAGCTACGTAATCAACCATGCAAATTGTAAATGTATAACCAGCTATATAGATAATTGTTCCAGGATTTACTCCATAAATATTTTTTTCATAATTTGTAAGCGTGTATATATTTAAAGGTGGCGTAATTGTAGTTGTAGTTCCATTATAATTTGATATATAAGTTGTAGTTGGTGGAGATACAAAAGACGTACATTTATAGTTAACACTAGATGATGGCGGTACTACATTTTTAGTTACACCCTTTGAAAAAGTTAACATTGGCAAATTTACATCAATAGGAATAACACTAGAAAATGATATATTTCCCAATAACTTGTTGTTAATTGTTATATAATTATTTAAATCATCAATTGAAGTGATATATGAATTGCTTGGAATGTTTGAACCAGTTATTCCCATATAACAACATAATTTATTTACACTATTTACAAAAATAGTCTTAGGATTATTAGTTATATTAGAATTTGTTTGTATTGGATTAAAAAGTAAAATAGTGCCACTAGGTATCACCTGCGTAATATTATTATATACTGTTATATAATTCAAGGTTGAGTTTACAGAATTAACAATATTTGAAATTCCATTACCAAAAATACTCATTTTGGGAACAATATTATAAGTGTTATTCAAGTAAATAATTTGTTGATTTATACTCGCATCAACTGTTGTTACATAAGATAATCCAATACCAACATATTCTGAAATAGGAGGTAACTTTTGTACATTTTTAATATAATTGTATACTGTTCTATCTTTATATTTAATATTATTATACCATGAAGCACCATAATTATTTGATGTTAGTAATACAATTTTGTTACCAATAGGTGATTGAGTTCCATCCATATTTTCAAAACCTATAACTGTTTGATACTTTTGAGAAGAACTAACACGAATTGATGTTAATATAACTGGATTAAATATTGCAAATATATTCCAGTTAACACCGTAATCAATAGAATATAAAATACTAGATGAGTTAAGCAATTGCCCGTAATTATTATTAGGTGCTATATTATTACCTACTATTAATTGTACTGATCCTGAATCATTAACGATTAAATCACTTAATGTCATATTTGATAAATTTAGTTGATCATTGATATCTATATATGGTTTATAATTAAAATCTTTTGTAAAATCAATAAGAATTAATCCATTTAATCCATTATCACCTTCTGAACCATTTGTACCATTTGTACCATTTGTACCGGTGCCTTTCCAATATACATTATTATTTAATGTAATGGATGAATTTCCATAATTACCCGATATACACAACCAAGAACCTAATGAGTAAGTAGGCAATGTATTTGTAACAATATCATTATAATAATAATTTCCTCCAGCAGTCCAATTGATTCCCGTAGGATATGTGGTGGATGATTGCACTTTCCAATAAGGTGTTTTGTATCCATTTGGTCCAGGAATAGGTTGATTGTTTAATGTATCTAGTTCTGGTGGAATAATAGCACTATAATTAGAATAATTCGCAGATTGACTAATATAAGAAAGACATGTAAATACTGTGTTATGAAATGAAACATAATCATATAATTGGTAGGAAATACCAACAGCCCAAGTTCTCGTAGGACCTTGAATAACAGTTGGACTATTCCAATAGGTGCCGATATTTGTGGGTGGATATTGTGAAGAATTATAACTATTCAATGAAGCACACACATAAGTAGATGGACTGTATGGACCTAATGTTACAAGGTCATTATAATAATAAGTCTGGGTTGGCGAATAATATCCAGACATAATATTTGGGGAACTCGCCTTAATAGCCGGACTTTTGCTATAATTCCAATAAAGTGTATCTACTCCAGGAATAGGTTGAGTATTACGTGAATCAGTAGGACTATATTGTGGATTATACGCAATAGATTGTGATTGTGTAATATTAGAAATGCATTGAAATGTATTTCCATTAAAGGTTGTTAATGACCCAAATTCAAAAGAAAGACCGGCTGACCAAGGTCTGACTGGAATGCTTGGACTATTTATAATCGTCCAGTAACTAGCCGATGCTGTTGGCGGATATAACCCTTTATTAGATGTCTCGCACCTATATTCAGTAGGATTATTTGGCCCTAGAACTACTTTATCGTAATAATAATAAATTACATCTTTATTCCAGATAGAACCAGATGCAGAAAAAATAGGAGTAGATGGTGCGGTTGCTGGTAGTACATTCCAGAATGACGTATTAAAATATTGTGGTCCTGGAATAGGTTGTGTAGTAGTTGATATATTTGTTCCTGTATAAGGAACAATTTGCGTAATATTAGAAATACATTGAAATGTGACTCCTATATTACTATATATTGTACTAGGTAATACAACTACATCTCCATATGTATAATAACGATCACTATATGTATAATTACTTATTGGAGACCACGTACTAGAAGCTTTAGGTAGTGGTGTAGGTTGCCAATAATTAGTTGTAACAGGGTTTAACAAAGGACTTGGCGGATAAATACCAGTATTAAAAGACAAACAAGTGAATGTATATTGACTATTAGGTCCTAAGGAAACAACATCATTTTCATAATATGTTGTATTAGATGACCAAGTTCCAGCAGAATATGAAATAGCTTTAGAAATATTGACCCAATATTTAGTATTGATTCCTGGAATAGGTTGATTATTTAATGTATCAGCATTTGGACTAATACTACCATTTTTAGAATAAGGAATAGATTGCGTAATATTGGAAACACATTGAAATGTGGCATTATGAAATGTTACCTGATGACCAATCTCGTAAGAAATTCCTGTTGTCCATTCGTGTGAAGTAGCACTAGGATTTCCATTTGTCTCATATTTACTCCAGTAAGCACTTGAATTTACTAATGGTGGATAATATCCTGAGTTGAATGAAATACAAGTGAATGTATACGGGTTATACTGGTTTAGAGAAACAACATCATTCTGGTAATAAGTTCCGCTAGCAGTCCAAGTTCCAACAAAATATGAACTGGATAGAATAGTATTCTTCCAGTAAGGTGTATTTAATCCAGGAATAGGTTGGTTATTTGACAAGTCATTTGATGGGTATACTGTCTTATTGTAAGAATAATCTAAGGATTGTGTAATATTAGAGAGACATTCAAAGGTTGAACCATGAAACTGAACTATATCTTTCTCATTATATTTAACACCTTTTAAAAAGGTTCCTTTACTATTTATTCCATCTTGGCCGTCTACGCCTTGTGTTCCAGTAGCCGTCCAATAAGTATTATTACTAAGTGTAATTTGAGCACTATAATTTCCTGATATACACTGCCATTTTCCTAATGGAAATCGTGAATCGGCGTTGGTAACTATATCATTGTAGTAATATCTACTACCTTGAGTCCAATTTCCAGGAACATTATATGTTTTTTGACCATTCACGACATCCCAATAAAGTGTATTAAATCCTGGATTAGGAACTGTAGCCGTATTGAACGAATTATTATAAGAAATACATGTAAATTGAGAACCCCGAAAAGTTACCAGGTCGAATAATTCATAACTAACACCAGGTCTAGAAACAGGTAATGACCAACTTCCATCATTCCAAAGTCCTCGATTGTAGTATCCTTCAGAAAATACGGTCCAATAATCAGGAACTGTTAAAGTAGAAGAGGGTGCAGTTGCTTGTCCACTAACATTATTAGATGCACAATTATAAACTGAATTTTTATATGATACCACATCATTAATATGATAAACCTCAGTTGATTTCCACTCTCCTTTATTTTCAAATCCTTGTATATTTGATTCCCAGTAACTAGTTCCTAATGTAGGAGGGTCTTTATGGCTAGTAATACCTGATACACATTGATAAGAAGTCGACCTGAATACTGCGATATCATTATAATAATAGGTTCCTCCGGAAGCCCACTGCCCAGCATAATAGGTTCCCCTATTACCGTATATTCTCCAATAAGGTGTATCATATCCTGGATTCGGTTGAACTTGAGAATAATTATTATTAGTTACAGTATTTGCTGAAATACATAAAAATTGCGTATTACGAAATGTTACTTGGTCGTATGCGCTATAAGAAACATCCACTTTTACATTATTTGCTGACCAATCACCCCTTATATTAGTAGAAATGCTTAATGGGGTCCAATAAGTGGAATTAGGTGGCTTGTTGCTTGTTGTTGCTGTATTTCCAGAAATGCAAGAATAAAAAGAATTATTTACTGTAACCATATCTTGAACCCCGTAATAATTGTTGGAAGCCCATGTGCCTCTAAGTTGTGTGCCTTGTGATGATTTAAACCAATAGTTACTGCTTACATCAGGAGAACCATTTATAATTGCGCCAATAGGCGTTCCTGATATACATGAATATCTACTTCCGTTATAAGTGATTACATCTTTAAAATAATATCTGGTGCTAGCGCTCCAAGGTGCGTTTATGTAATATTCTCCAGCGATATCTAGGTCCCAATAATCTGTATCAAACCCTGGATTTGGAACTGTGATATCTTCACCTGTGGTATGAGGTGTAACACATGTAAACTTTGTATTACGAAATAAGACTTGATCGAACAAATCGTAAGAAATAGTTGTTGCATAATTAATTGGAACGGTCCAGTTTCCATTATTCCAACTTCTTCTATCATTATACCCCTCTGAAAATACTGTCCAATAATCTGGAACTGTTACTGCGGAATTTGGCTCAATATTCAAAATATTACTACTTGCGCAACAATAAATAGAATTTTTATGTGACACAACATCATTTAAGTAATAGGTCACTGTCGCATTCCATTGTCCTCGGTTGTGAAATCCAGCAGTAGTTGATGTCCAGTAAGTAGAACCTGCCTCTAAAGGATTTAGAGAACTGGTATTTCCAGAGACGCATTGATAAGAACTTCCTTTGAAGACAGCAATGTCATTATAATAATATGTTTTTCCAGAAGTCCATTGCCCTGCATAATAGGTTGCATTAATGTATCTTTTCCAATAAGAGGTATCATATCCTGGATTCGGTTGAACTTGCGAATAATTAGTATTATTTACGGTGTTTGCTGACACACATACAAATTGTGTATTGCGAAAAGTTACTTGGTCGTATACGCTATAAGAAAAATCAGTTGTTACGCTGTTTGCCGACCAATCACCCCTTACATTATTGGAAGCAATTAATTGATACCAATAAGTGGTATTGGGTGGCTTGTTGCTTGGTGTTGCAGTATTGCCAGAAATACAAGTATAAAACGAATTATTTACGGTTACCATATCTTGAATCCCATAATAATTGTTGGAAGCCCATGCACCTTTAAACTGAACACCTTGGGTTGTTTTAAACCAATAGTTACTGCTTACATCAGGAGAACCATTATTACTGATTGGTGTTCCAGATATGCACAAATAAGAGGTTCCCTTATAAGTAATAGAATCATTAAAATAGTATCTTGTATTGGGACTCCATTCGGCATTTATATAATACACATTCGGTATATAGACCTCCCAATAATCTGTGTGAAATCCGGGATTTGGGGTTGTTTTAGGGTCGTTTGAATTGTTATAAGAAGCACAAGTAAATTGTGTGTTATGGAATAACACTTGGTCAAATAAATCATAGGAAATGCCAGTTGGTCCAGTAGTAGGCGTTCTCCATGTATTTCCGTTATTCCAAAACCCTCGGTTATTATATCCTTCTGAAAAGACAGTCCAAAATTTAGGAACTGTTAATGTAGAAGAGGGCATAATCGCTATTCCACTAATATTGTTAGATGCACATGTATAAATCGAATTTTTCCATGAAACCACATCATTAATATGATACACTGTGCTAGGGTCCCATGTTCCCTTATTATGAAATCCCTGCGTGGTTGAGTTCCAATAAGTAGAGCCTAATGTGGGTGGGTCTTGAGAGCTGGTAATACCCGACGCACATTGGTAAGAGGTTCCTTTGAAGATCGTGATATCATTGTAATAATAGGTTCCTCCGGAAATCCATTGTCCGGCATAATATGTGCCCTGGATATATCTTTTCCAATAAGTGGTGTCATATCCTGGATTTGGTTGAGAGTTAGGCGTTGTCTTGGATTTATTAAAAGAAGCACAAGTGAATTGTGTATTGCGAAAGGTTACTGTATCGAATGTATTATAACAAATATCGCCAAGCAAGTTATTATTTGACCAATCACCGCGTGAATGAAAGCCATCAAAAAAAGTATACCAATAATAACTATTTTCGGGGGGCACTTTATTAATATTACCTGATGCACATGAGTAAGTGGAATTATTGTAGTAAATGACATCTTGCACACTGTAAGACAGGTCCGGACTCCAGGTTCCTCTATTTTTATATCCCAGACCGTTTGCGCCATTTTGCCCGTCTCTAGAATACTCAGACCAAAAGCTACTTGCGGATGGGTCAGTTACTGGATGGCGATTTAAATTTTTAATACCTGAACCGGGTTTCCAAATAGAATTATACACAATATTTATAGAATTGTCGCCAATAATCTTGGCTAAATTCCCCTCAAAATATTCTCTACTAGGGCTCCAATATCCTGTGCTCGTAATAGAATATCCATTGGCTACTAAGAAATGCCAATATTTTGTATCTGCATAAGTATTTGTGGCATAATTATATGTGGGTAAAGGTTTACCGCGGTTTACATCACCTATAACGTTATCCCATTTAGAAATAAATGTGCTTCCTGAATTATCAGATACAACATCGTATAAGTTGTAGCATACATCGGAATACCATTTTCCTCTTTGGTTAAAGGTGGAACCCGCTTTAGTCAATAGGTCCCAATACTCATTACTAACATCAAATACATAACTGGTTGCATTGAAACTAGGCAACTTATTTCCTTTATTGTTATCTTTATTTGAAATATAACTATTATCTGAAGTGTCTTTTACGACATCGTTTGCGCTGTATACTGTGTTAATGCTCCATATACCTTTGTATTGTATACTTGTTCCATTTTGCCCATCTTGACTGTAAATGGTCCAATAATTTATGCCCATTGTTAAAGGGTCGTTTCCTGTATTAGATTTGCTTCCTTTTACCATAGATAAATATGTAGTCTTACGACCGGACGCATCTGTAGTAGTAGCGAGGTCATAATAACTATAAGGTTTAGTGAGACTATATTCACCAGTAAAATTCGTTGTATATCCATCTCTTGTATAAAATTTCCAGTATAAAGAAGGCTGTAATTTATTAGCAGCATCGAGAATAAAATTCCCGAAGTTATCTACCAATGAATAATTTCCTGATATGTCATATTTTGGCAAGGGTTGTCTAATATTGTAACCCAGCTTTGCATCATTTTCTTTGTTCCAAATGGATAAAAAATAGTGCCCAGATGTGTCATTCACCGTATCATAATAATTATAAGATACATCTGGACTGTAAAGTCCTACAAAGTTTACACTAGCGCCATTTACACCACCTCTACTGTATAATTGCCAATACGGTTTTGCTGCCTCACTGTCTAACTTGCCAAATGGTCCATTTGTATTTTGTTGAATACAAATATAGACAATTCCAGTTTCCGGAACTGATATTAAATCTCCTGGATTATATGTTTTACCTGAGACTAATGGGAAGGTGCCTAAAAACTGAACTCCTGTGCCAGGAGAACCAGCATCACCTGGCAAACCTGGGGGACCGCGTTGCCCAGGTAACCCACGGGGTCCAGGTGGTCCTTGTTCGCCCTGAGGTCCTCGCATAATATTATTTTTTGCGTTACCATTTTTCGCGGGGTTCATTATACTGTATTATATTATTAAAATACAAAATAATAGTATTAAATTTTCTTATAATAACATTCTTTGTGATGTTCTAAATTAAAAATAGTATTCTTCTTTCTTAGCACTCACTTTTCTTTAATATTATTTTTTGAATAAGAATAATCTTTAGTGATACTAATGGGCTACAATATTGAGGTGTCCATTGATATTCGTAAGAACACAAACCTCACTGAAATCAAGGGGGATATCATTGATTATGCATTTGAATTAAATTGTGATCATTATTATTATTTATACGAAATGGAAGGTAATTGTAAAATACCAAGAAACCACTGCATTATCGTAATTAATTTTAATGATGACAATATTCAGGATTGTTCTAAATTTTTCAAAACTATGAAAAAGATGAATAATATCCATGTAGAATGCATTTACGAGGACAGCATCGTGTGCAAACTTATTTACGCCTCTTCCTATTATTTAACAAAAATAGACAAAGGAAAAGCTAAGATATATACAAAGTTCAAGAGGGAACGCAGTTACTCGGACAATGAGGTGACTATTTTGCTATGACCCTAATGGAAACCCTAATCCTAGACCTAGTTGCTGGACTTGTTTTCTTCTGTTACTGCGTGTTTTGTTACTACGTGTTCTTCTACCTTTTCTTTTTGTTTTTTTACTTCTACTTCTACTTCTTCTTCTTCCTTTTGCTACAATAGAAGGTGGGTAGAAAGATAGGTGAGAGGGTGTTGTCACCATTTCTTCATGTGTTGGGGTCAATGTAAACACTTCATTTTCAGAAAAAGGTTGTTCTTTAGGAATCATTTTCAACACGGGTTTAATATCATAGTTTGACAAGGTTTCTTTATCTAAATGAATATTTGAAAAAGGGTCTATTGATACTCTTTTTGAAGACAATATGGTGGGAGGTTGTAAGAAATCATTTGTAAGCCTATCTTCTAATGGCATATTCACGGGTGGAATAGACAATAACTTGGCCAATTCTTTATTATTTAGATTGATGCGATAGTTTTTCTTTTTACCTTTATGAATGGTATCTAATTTAACAATTGCTTTTTTTCCATCATAATTTGCATTCCATTTCATCTCATTTACTTGTTCAGGCTCTCCATTATGTTGAAATCGGGTTTGTATAACACCTTTATTATTAATAAATTTTGCAGGCATGAATCTTGCTTATAGTATGACAATATTTTTATTTTTTATAGCGATATTTTTTTGAAAAAAAATATGGTTATAAAAAAGAATCCATGAATTTGAAAGTTGTTGAACTAGATGAGGATATAGAAGATATGGGATATGTAGAAGATAATGTTTTTTATGAAACGGTAAATAAGCCCTCTGTCAAGGTAAATAAGCCCTCCCTTGCGGTAAATAGACAAATTCCTAAACCGGCACCGAATAAGCCTTCAGCTATGCAAATAGAAAAACCTGAGAAAAAGGAAATTAGTTACGATGATATTCTCTCTTCGTTGAATATGACTATCGTCAATGGAAAACTACAAATTAAACGGGCTGATTCTCAGGCGTTGCAGAAACAGAAACAACAACAACAACAAATGAAACCTATGGTCCAAGGACCACCTCCTAAACCATTAACAAGAGAGGAATACAAGCAACAACTTGCTCGTCAATATTTACAAAAACAAAGTGTTCAAGAATCGAAATCCAAGAAACTCATATTTTCTAATGCTGACATTTCAGTTTCACCTCTAACTATGAATCAAAATACAAATCACTTATTCAAATTTATAGGGAAGTAAATAAAGTATGACATCTAGAATAAAAAACTAAAGATAGTATAATGACAAGAAAAAGAGTAATAAAAAAAGTAGTAAAAAAAAGAAGAACCATTAAAAAAAATAGGCGTTGTAGTAAAAAATACACGTTTAGGAAAGTGGGTGGCACTAGCTCATCTGAAAAAAGATTAACTAGGAAATCTGCTTCTCAGGATTCTTTATTTTTGCCTTCTCTCACACCAGAGGAAAAATCAGACTCTTCTGAGTTACCTTCTCTTAGTAAAGAGGAAGAATCTCTTGCAATTGGTTCTCTTAGTAAAGAGGAGGAGGAAGAACAAGAGAGAAAAGAAGATTCCCTTGTGTTGCCTTCTCTTAGTCATCAGGAAGAAGAAAGAAAAGAAACTTTTCTGATTCGACCTAAAACTCTTAAGAAAAAATTGATAACAGATTTAAAGAGTTCAGCATTATTACAACAACAATCCGCTGCTATGCCTCGCCTGAATGAATCGTTTATTGCTATTTTAGATCAGCTTTCTTCTGTTATGTTGAAACAAGGGGAACCATTTCGCGCAAAGGCCTATCAAAAAGCGCAAGAAACCATTACTTCATACCCGACAGATATTACAAATGTGTCGCAGTTAAAAGGTTTGCCTGGCATCGGTCCAACCATTACAGAAAAATTAAATGAATATATTTCCACAGGAACCTTGCAAGTTCTAGAGAGAGAAAAGGCGAATCCGCTCCATTTGTTGAGCGATGTCTATGGCATTGGGCCGAAAAAGGCAAAGGACCTTATTGAAAAAGGTGTTGTAACCATTGACCAATTGAGGCAGAGACAAGATGAATTGCTCAATGATACTCAAAAAGTGGGATTAAAATACTATGAAGATATTTTGGAGCGCATTCCTAGAACAGAAATTGATGAATTCAACGCCTTATTTAAAGAAGTATTTGACAAAGTGGCTGATTCTACCTCATCCTATGAAATCGTGGGTAGTTATCGACGTGGTGCTTTGACATCAGGCGATATCGATGTGATTATTACCTCTGTGAAACCAGATGTATTTGTCAAATTCATGGATTCCCTTCTTGAAAAAGGCATTATTTTGGAGGTTCTTTCCAGAGGTCCCACTAAGAGTCTTGTTATTGCAAAACTAGTGAATGGGTCACATGCCAGACGTGTAGACTTCTTATATACTAAACCGAATGAATATCCTTTCTCTCTTCTATACTTTACCGGAAGTAAATTGTTCAACACGGTTATGCGAGGACACGCCTTGAAACTTGGCTATAGTTTGAACGAACACGGTCTATCTATTATGAATGGAAAAGTCAAAGGGGAACTGATTTCACAGCAGTTTTCTAGTGAAAAAGATATCTTTGATTTCTTAAACATGGAATACAAAACACCTCAAGAGAGAATCGATGGGCGTTCTGTCATTATACAGGCTGAGAAAGAATCCACTTTTATTACTCAAGCTGATGAGACGGCATCAGTTTTAAATTCTGTAGTTGGTTCTATGATAAATGAGCCTGCACCAGCAGCTGCTGCCTCTGCGGTAGCGGAAGAAACAGTGATGATTAAAGTAAAGAAGAATAGCACTCGCAAGAAGAAGACGAAGGCAAAAGCTGTATTGACAGAGGAGGAACCAGTGGCTATGGAAAAAGCCGATATTCCTTCTTACATAGAACAGTTTAAAAAGGACGGCATCTCTGTAGTAGAACAATTAACAGAAGAAGAACTGACTGACATGATTGCACAGGCAAACACAGCCTATTATAATTTTGTTCCATTGATGAGTGATAATGAGTATGATATTTTGAAAGAGCTCATGGAGAAGAAGTATCCCAGTAATCCTATTTTGAAAGAAGTCGGTGCTCCTGTGGAAATCATAAAGAATAAAGCCACTTTGCCTTATGAAATGGCCTCAATGGATAAGATTAAGCCTGACTCGGGTGCACTAAGTGCTTGGAAAAAGAAATATACGGGTCCATATGTTCTATCAGGAAAGGCTGATGGTGTAAGTGGTCTATATACAACGGAAGGTGCTGTAGCTAAATTATATACACGAGGCAATGGGATTGTCGGCCAAGATGTTAGTCATCTTATTCCTTATTTGAATCTACCTGTTAAAAAAGGCGTTGTGGTTCGTGGTGAATTCATTCTCCCAAAAAAAGTGTTTCAAGAAAAGTATGCGGGGGAGTTTGCCAATGCGCGCAATTTAGTGGCTGGTATTGTCAACAGAATTCATGTGGATGAAAAGGCGAAAGAATTACATTTTGTAACATATGAAACGATACAACCAGAGTTGAAGCCGTCTGAACAAATGACTTTTCTTAAGAAAGAGGGATTCGAGACCATTGTGAATAAGGTAGAATCCAATATCACCAATGAGTCTTTATCAGAAATGCTTGTCACCTTGAGAGAAGGCTATGAGTATGAAATCGATGGGGTCATCGTGACAAATGATGCCAAATATGCGAGACAGCACGGAAATCCTGAACACGCTTTTGCGTTTAAAATGGTTTTGTCAGACCAAATTGCTGAGGCAAAAGTGGTCGATGTTATTTGGACACCTAGTAAAGACGGTTATTTGAAACCGAGAGTTCGCATTGAGCCTATACAGTTAGGTGGTGTCACTATTGAATATGCCACTGGATTTAATGGTGCCTTTATTCATCAACATAAGATTGGAATTGGTTCCTTAATTGAAATTATACGCAGTGGAGATGTTATACCTCATATTAGGTCAGTGACAGTTCCAGCGGAAGAACCAAAGATGCCTCATGTTCCTTATAAATGGACGGACTCTCATGTAGATGTTATTTTGGAAGACGCTGGTTCAGATGAAACAGTAAGAGAGAAAAATATATTAGGGTTTTTCCGGGGAATCGAAGTGGTTGGACTAAGTAATGCTACGATTTCCAAATTGGTCTCAGCTGGGTTCGATTCAGTATCCGCTATTTTGAAAATGGAGAAGGCTGACTTTTTGAAAGTCGATGGAATTCAAGAGAAAACGGCCAGCAAGTTATATGAGGGTATTAAGGAACAAATTGCGAAGGCTTCATTAGTCTCAATCATGTCAGCCTCGAATTTATTTGGACGAGGATTCAGTGACAAGAAAATAGAGATTATTATGGAGACCTATCCAACGATTCTTGTGGAAACATCAACGGATAAAGAAAAAGTGGACAAGATAGCGCAAATTAAGGGAATGTCGACGAAAACAGCAACAGAATTTGTGTCTAAGATTTTGGGGTTCACCTCGTTTTTAGAGGAATGTGGACTCAGTGAGAAACTAGCTACGGGTTTAGAATCCAGTGCCCCGATTGATGCTACGCATCCTCTTTATAAGAAATCGATTGTTATGACGGGGTTTCGTGACAAAGCGATTTTAGATTTGATGAAAACGGTGGGAGCATCATTAGGTTCTAGCGTATCCAAGAATACTACCGTAGTTTTAGTGAAAAATAAAGATGCCTTGGATACTGGAAAAGCATTGGAAGCTGTTAAATTGGGTGTTCCTATTATGACACCCGAAGAATTTATGGGGACATATTTCCCGAAGTAAAAAAGGCAAAAAATAATGTGTATTTATATTTATAATCATTATACATTATTTAGATGAGACTTGGCTTGATTACGAGATGTAAAGAAGAACCTTATATTGATGAATTTGTAAAATATTATTTTTTTCAAGGAGTCAATGTTATTACTATTATTGATGATGATTCCCATAAGAAACGACAATTATATCATTCTATTATTCAATCTACAGAATATAAGGTGAATATATTCAAAGGTGAATTAGCTGGGGATCTTAAAAATATGTGCACTGGTTCAAAAGTGGTGAATCTAGTATTTGATAAAGATATTATTAAGAAAAACTCGGCCAATGCTGTGTATAAGAAGATAAAACAGTTTTTCAATTGGATGATGTATATAGATGTAGATGAATTTATTGCTACGAGAAGAAATGAAAGGAACACGATTCGAGATGAACTATTGACGACCTTTAAGGATGTTACATGTGTCAAGGTTCCGTGGGCTCTCATGTCATCTAACTCTATTGAAAACAATCCACTTTCTCTCTTGGATACCAATGTATATCGTTGGGATTTTGATAAAAAACACGAAAACCCTGTGACAGATAAGCGTAAGTTTAGATGTCGATATGATGCGATTGAATGTAAATGTATTTTTAAACCGGCTTTTTTTCATAGTCTACTAAAATCTGATCATTATCCGGGTGAACCTAGAAAAGGTGCTATTGTTGTAGAATCGGTAGCAAATACTACTAGTGTCTTGGACCCTTTTTACCAGAATCTAAGAGAGAAAGATATTTCTGTGGCGTATTTGGTATGCTATCATTATCGCATTATTTCTGTTCAACAATGTCGGCATAAAATAAAGACAAATGTCTGGTATATGAAATATACTCTAAACGATTTGTTATCGACCGATTATCCTGAGATAGTAGATGAAACCATGAGAAATAAAAATAAAAAACATATTATTTTGGACCTAGTGACAAGTATGATATCATCTATTGAACTCGGGTTGTCTTAGAATATATATTCGATTTGTGTCTTCAAATCGGTTTTCAAGAGTGTATAAACACCAGCTCGTATTTTGGCAGATGCTTGTAAGAATTGGATACCAGTTAGTTTCGACAAAGCTTTGTCATATTTTTCTCTCAAGGCTTCATCGGTTTGTAACTCTATTTCGTTCTTCTTTTTCCATTGCATGAGTTCTACTAGGAACTTCTTATGAATTTGTTTTACAAGACCAATAAACTCTTCGGACTCATATTTCTCCCATCCTGTGACGGATTCTTTATAAATGTAAAAGTGGTTGATTTTTTGCTCGAAACAGAGTAAGGGATAGGTCATCTTCAATTCCGGGGTTAGGTTATGTTTAAAGACTTCAATGAGTGTATTGGTAATAGAAAGGCTAGATAAAATACGGGTTATATCAGTCTCATCTATTTGTATTTCTTGCGTCCATGTTGTAAACGGTTTCAAGGGTGTGATATTATTGTTTAACCACTGTGCTACATCCATCTTTTTCTTTTGTTGTTGATTTGACCGTTGGACGCTTTCTAACTTGGATTCTACTAAGGTATATTTGACTCCTAGTTCTCGAACGATTTGCCATAATTCTTTATAAGTGGGGAGTTCTTCTTGCGATTCATCAGGGTCTTGTTTTGAATGAAGGAATCCGCAAAGGATACCGTGTCTTACCAAGGTGGATTTTTTCTTGTATAGTCTAGAACATAACGTGCACTTATTTTGCATAAGAATGAAGGTTTTTACTAAGCTTATTTATTCGGGGTTTTACATTATCAATTTTTATTTTATTTCGCTGAATAATATAAGGCACTGATGAATAAAAACACTGGTTCTTATATCTATGATGGCGATTATCATGAATCTTTAGGGTGTTCTGTAAATAAGAAACTCGCAATGACGACTCCACAAGCATTGCTACATACGCAAAAGATTATTCAAAAAACAGTGAGAGTCCCGTGTTCTCTCTATATGAATAATTTGGCAGCACTCAATGTATACCAGTCTCCTGTAGAGAAAGATGGTGTCAACTGGAATCAAATGAGTGACCGTGCAGTGGCATCAGTATCTAAGGCTACTGTATCTTCGCATGGTTCTAGCACGAAGGGGACTATCACAAGACACCGTCCTGGTGCAGGAACACCTGGTGGTGTTGGTGTAGATATTAAACACAATTCTTATGAGAGAAGACTCTTGCGCTTAAAGGGAAAGGGACCTTTTCTTAGTGAGCCTATTCCGGCTAATTTTGGCAAGCCTATTTTGTTTTCAAGAGCTAATCCAGTATATGGTGGGAAAGTAATGAAGATGAATATTGTTAATGGATGTGTATGTTAACAGTTGCCTTTTTCACTAATAAAAGCCGACGAAGTCGGCGATTTAATTGTGCAAAGGCGTAAAAAAATATATACTTATGATAGTATATGTTTACCGACTTGTATTTGAAAACAACGGACCCAAAATTAACCTGGACGGAGTTCTTTAGTAGAGAGATAATGACCGGGATTATTTTGTCCACTATATTTCACACAGTTTTATACGCAAGTGCATTTAATCTAGCCAGTTATATTTTCTATGGGAAGATTTTGACAAATGCTGTGAATATGAGATTACTTATTTCTCTCTTGCTTATCATGTTCTTTGGCTTTTTTGGAAGGTTTATTCATGTGAAGGAAGTGTATAAGGCGTATGGTGGCAATATGAGATTGACCAGAGAGCACTTGGATAAGTTGTATATTGGTTGGATATTTATATCATAATAGAAAGGGCTTAAAGAAAAGGGCATATCATAGTATGTAGATGTCGGAAGACGCTACTTATCATCAAACAGCGAAAAAAAACTCTAATAACGTCATTGGTCATTTATGACCTTTGACACCCCCTTTTAATGATGATAGCAAGAAAAAGGATGCTTCTCCTAGTGGCTATGGAGATGGATTACTAACCCATTGTGATATTCACGCGCAGGTTCGAGTCCTGCAGCATCCGGAATTTAAAAGGATTTTTGCCGGAGTGGTTAACGGGTCAGACTTGAAATCTGATGACTCACAGTCGCACAGGTTCGAATCCTGTAGAATCCGCTTTATTTTATTTTTACTTGGTTAAAAATAAAATACTTATTTCTCTCTTTAGAAAGGGGGTATTAAAAAAAAATAATAACTTATAATATATAATATGAGTATAGCGTTGCCAATATATAGAAATGAGATTCCGAATCAGGTTCCTACAGTTGTAAAGAACCCAACTGCGTTACCTTTGTGGGCAGTTGATAGAGCTCCGCAAACTGTGGAAGAATTGGACCAAATGTGTGCCACACCAGAAGGAAGAAAAATGTTTCTTATGCAGCATAATCAGTTATTTTATGCGTGGGCTATGGGTGGTATTACTGCTGCTCCTGGCTTTGCAAATGATTACAAGGGGAAAAAATATCACTATTTGTTTCAAGCAATGAGTGAAATAGAACCGATAGAATTAGTTAGAAAAGCTACAATTTTTGGACAAAGTTTTAATAATGCAAGCGCTCTTGGAAGTAAAATAATGGGTGCTAGACGATTGATTGGTAGAACAATAGCACCTCCATCTGCAAAAGGTACTGTTATTGGAGTAGATGAACCTACATCTGCAGGTAGTGTTATTGGAGTAGCTGAACCGCTTCCTAAACCGTGGTACAGGAGATTTTTCGGAGGTAGAAAAACGAAAAGACGAATGATGAAAAAAAGGAAAACAAGGAAAATGGGAAAGAAAGGAAAGAAATAATATATTATAATAAACTACTTAAAGCCTTTGCATATTATTAGTATGTGAGTGGCAGAAACATATTATCCAACAGCAACCCACCGACTTTCATTTTAAGAAAACCCAATGGATAATAGCATCTTTAAAGCAAGAATGGCCGAGTGGTCTAAGGCGGCAGACTTAATCAGAAGAAATTCTGAGGTCAAAGACCTGCTACGTAAAGTGCGTGGGTTCGAACCCCACTTCTTGCATAAAATAAAAATTTTAATACCCCCTTTTAGTTTCATACAGCAAGACCATAATAAGACATAAGCTTATAGGCATTATTTAGTGAAATAGATATTGTCATAGTAGGTAATGAAACTAGCAGAAAATATTGACTACAATTGTATTCAATATTTTTATTATTGTAAAGTAAAAAATAGTAACCTATAGTAATAGTAAGAAATGTTTCAATATCTATTTGGACTTACTCTTTTGAAATCTATTAATCCATATTTTAGAAAACATATTTTGAATACTTTAGAATCCCATGATTTCTTATTCATGAATACGATATTTATTTCTTTCTTTGTCCTCCTCTTTTTCTTATATAAGTATTTTTTTCATTCGAAAACATTCACACTGAAAAAAATGATGAAGAATATTAGGAGTCTAAGTTATTCGCAATATGCGTGCCTTGTTATACTAAGTATATTAACAGTAAGCTCATCTATCTTTTTATACGATTTAGATAAGAACTACAATACACCTCTGGTAAATTCCGTCTTTTTAAGAGTAGGTGGAATTGTAGCCCTTTTGCTGGTTGGTATTTTTGTGTTTGAAGAGAAATATACATATAAACAGATTTTTGGTATATTTTTAACACTGTTTGGTGTTTATTTAATAGCAGGTGACAAGAGTGATTAGATAATTATCTATCGTTTCGTTGAAACTTCTTGACACATTCCCATATCTTGGCACTCTCATCCATAGAGAAAACCCCACGCTTTTGGGCCAAGTTCAAAAAAGACACCATCACATTAAGGGCCATTCCTTCATCAACAATCTCCACATCCACCAATCTCACTTTTTGTTGCTCATTTACAGGTGCAGGCACATTAGTGGGTTCATTTACAGGATTCTCCATATAGAATACTTATAGGAGAACAGTTTAAACCCTTTTCAACTATATACATTGTTAATCAAGTTAAAGACATATTGTCCTTATATAGTAACAATAAGCCAAACAATATGCTCTCAACAAATGATATTAACACACTCAATGCTCTTCATTGGACCCAAATTAAGTCTAAGCCAAATCACATTATTTTTCAAAAAAAGGGAAGGCAAACTGATGTCATTGAAATCGAAGTCTTTGATACCTATATTGCTGTGACAGTCCCTATTCAACTAGGAAATGTTCAATATAGAACAAAGTTTTATTCCGGCTCAGATGCTGTCAACTATGTTATTATGCATATGTGTTTTAAAGATGAGTAAGTAAGTAAAAAAATTGAATGATAATATCATCATTATTGGATGATATTATACAAAGAAACAACTATGTCACTTACTCTTACAAAGATTGCTGCTATCCAGTTCCACACTGGAGAATATACTTCAGTCCATCAGTTTGGTACTGTTACATTTGAAATTAATTCTTTACCCATGAATACTGGGCTTCAATGCATTCATTTCAAGAATGATATGTCGGGCTCTATGGGCGACAGGTGTAGCGATGGGCGCAGCAAGATGGCTCATCTCATCCATACCAAGAATAATATGTTGAGTGTTTTGGCAAAGAACGCTGATACTACAAATATCTTAGTGGAATCCTTTGGCTTTGACGATGAAGTCGAAGAAGTGTTCCCAGAGACAAAGATTACTCATGAGATTCTTCCAAGTCTTCAAGCCAAGATTGCGATTATGTTGCAACCACGAAACCAGACGGATATTGGGCTAGCCTTGTCCCACTACGATGATTCTAAGCATCCGGATGCTGTTAAGACGGTCATCTTTATGACAGATGGTGTCATTACTTCAGGTGTAACAGATGCAAATGCATTGGCTGAAAGGATGAAGCCAGGGACGAATTATTACTTTGTCGGTTATGGTAAGGACCACGACTCATCTCTTCTTCAAACCCTTGCTGGAAAGGCAAATTCCAAGTATTATTTCGTCGATGCTGTAGAAAATGCGGGCATTGTCTTTGGTGAGATTCTCCATAGCATTCTATATTCTGTTCTTTCAAATGCTTTTATCACAGTTGAACACGGGGAAATCTTTGATTACAAAAGGAGTTTGTGGACGGATACGCTTGTCATAGGAGGGGTTGTCAGTGAGGAGGCAAAGACCTTTCACATTCGCAGAATTTGCGGTGGCCAAGATGTAATCGTCAAACTTCAATCACCGGATGGAACCTGCATTACATTTACACAGAATACCGATACCGATACCGATACCGATACCGATTTGACCAAGTATATCTTGCGACAGGAAACGCAAGAAATGCTCTATCGCGTGGCGAATACGAGCCATTATGAAAAGGCACAAGTTAATATAGTCAAAGAACAATTGGCAGCACTTATTGCGAAGATTACTCTGTATATCAAGGAAAATAATCTAGATACCGATGAATTTTACCAAATCTTGTTGACCGACTTGGATATTGCTGAGAAGACCTTGGGAACAAGTATGGCTAAGATGTATTGCACATCCAGAAATGATTCTCAAGGACGAAGTGATGCTTATGGGGTTACCTTCTCCCCCGGAGGAGGAGGGGATGGTTACGCAAGCCCTCCCCTTTTGAGGCGCGACGGTTCCACACCTAACAAGGTGAAGATTATTCAGGATGTCGCAGAAGCTGACGCAGTGAAAAGTGTGTTTTCTAGACCCCCTCCCTTGTCGAGGAGCTCTTCTATGTAATATTCCATAATTTGCGCCATTCAGGACTTACAGTATTTCCTTCCCCCGTATTTAATGAAAATGGACAAGAATAATTAGCTGTGTCATGAAGAGGACCGCACGGGTTGCACGGACCATGAATGAATTGGAATCCATTGACTAGAGACGGCAGTTCACTATCTTCCACTTTTGTTACTTTCTTTTGTAGTCCGTCATTCATAGAGTTATATCCAGTATATATTATTTTTTCCATGTGTCCCGATGGACTACAACGAACAACATTGTTTATACTAGTTGGCAAGCCTTTTGTATGACCAATATTTACACCTGTCAGTAAAAAAGAACCTTCTTTGGTATTCATAGAGAGAAGCTCCAGCATAGCCGTTTGGTTATATTTTTTTTGCTGTTCTCTCAACGAAATATCTATGTCAGACCTTACCGAAAAGCTCTGTTCTATCGCATTTTTATACATGGTTTGCACCTCAGTTGTCCAAGGCCAATATCCGTTTTTTAATAGATACTGCACTTCATTCGGGTTAGCCTGTTTTTGAACGATACTAAGGTCATATACATAATGCGGGTTTACTGTTCTCTCAAATTCTGTGAAAGATTTTATGAGTTCTGTTGGCCAAAGACCATTTCCTGAATAAGAACCGTAATAGGGAGCATAGGAACTTGGACCACCGCCGATTAGTAAAAAGCCTTCCTCTACCTTTTTTTCTTCTAAGCGAAAGGATTGATTCAAAATAATAATGAGAGAAGCCAGACCGATTCCCCATTTTATATTGAGATATCCTATGTAAATACAACTTGCTAATAAAAACAGATTCCCTAAAGGAGTATTATACAGCTTTACAATAATCTGTGAATCAATAATACATATGATAAAAAGAAGAAGGACGATTCCACAAATAAATATACTATCCGTTTTCATGAGTGACCTATACTATGTAAATATTTTATTAGCTGTAAAATATTTATTTACCAGTGGACCCAAATCCACCCTCACCTCTTTCTGTATTTAGACCTAACTCGTCTACTGTATCTACTATGCTTACATAAATCGGTTCCAATGTAGGAGAACAGATTTGAACCAGCTTAGTATATTGCGGAACTAAGTAAGGGTCACTACAATCAAATGCACCAATTAGATTGCCACGATACCCACTATCAATAATACCCACACTATTTGCCAGTCTTAAAGGCGTCTTAGAAATGCTAGAACGAGGATACATATAATATCCTGTAGTAACTGTATTTCTAGTAGCGCTACACTTCACCAAAAAATTAATCTTGTTTACACCATCAGCATCACATAATGTGGCTTCGGGAGTAAATAAGTCAAATCCGGCATCAGGAAATGGAGAGAGCATTTTCTCATTATGCTGAGCGACAGCATCTTTATACAAGTTTTTGAGCTCTTGATTATCACAATCAATAAATATCTTCAAATTCATTATATTACTCTATAAGTAAGTGTATTTAAATATATACTGTATTATAATAATATTTTACAAATATATATGTCAAGACAACAAATACAACAATTTACTGTGCAACAGATAAATCAAACAAATTTTACAACAATAACCCCATTACAAATTACCTATTTTAGTGGTAGCCAAATGGCTTTTCTCTCTTCTAATCAAGTGCAAAGCTTATCTGTAGCACAGATACAGGCTCTTAACACTGGTGTAACTTATCCATTGTTACCTTTAACAAATATGACAACTTTGCAACTCTTTGATGTAGCCACGACTCCAAATGCGTATGACCACATATGGTTCATGTCAAAAGCCGGGTTACTAACTTATTTTTCCGTTGAACAATTGCGTGCGATTACCAGTATACAATTTCAATCCATTTATCCTAGTCAATTTGCGTCTTTTACTGCATTACAAATGAATGCATTTCAACCTCTTTGTTATGTAAATATGTCGCAAAATCAATTGTCTAATTGTGGTGCTAATTTGGGAGGGCTGTTAGCTACTTCCACGATTGGCAATGGAATTCCTAATTTAATGAGCGGGCAAACTACTGCTGGTTCGCTCTTGTGTTATATAAATCCGGATTGTTTTAGAACTATGACGGGAACCCATATATCACAATATTTGAAACGAACTAATTCTATTAATTATATCAATACGGGTATAGAAGAGAATTTAACACCCTCAGCCGTGCAGCAGCTAACTGGTCCACAATTGTCAGCATTTGGGTGTGATGTCTGTGGAAATATTTTTAATGGCGGACCAGACCAGGGAATGTATGCTATTCAAGCATTGCCATGTTATAATCTTGGATATATAACTTCGTTTTCAACGCAACGAACTATTTCCATTTATGATACCAATAAAAATATTATTACGAATCCAATTAAAACCGTATTTCAAGACCTTGTTGCTAGATATTTGCTATGTCCTAACTTCGTCTCTATTCCTCAAATTTCATTTTTAACTGGTAATCAACTGCGAGTATTTACCATGTATCAATTACAAATTATTACTACGAGTCCAAGTATCTATAATAATATTCAATACAATGATTCTCAAATCCCCTATCTCTCTGTGGATTTTATAAAATATATGCCAGCTACTCCAAATTTGGCTATATCCTTGACAAATTATTATCAACCAAGCTCCGTCGGTCAAACCTATGTAACCAATGGCTCGGTTATTTATACGGCAAATATTACTGCGTTATTACCTGCTCAAATTGCCTTATTAAATATGCAACAAGTGCAGATATTCAATCAATCTCAAATACAGGCGTTGAGTCAAAATCAGTTACAGTCTCTCAATGTTGCATATCTTACAGCTATACAGTTGACATATTTTACTAATTTACAATTTTCGTATTTTACAGCTAAACAGATAGGCAGTCTTACTGCCTTACAACTATCTTTGATAACAAATCAACTGGTTATTCAACAAATACTTCCCTATATTGTAATAGATTCTGGTAATTCTCTTTATCCATTAACACCTGCACAAATCGGGTATCTAGGTCAAAATACCAGTCAGATTTTGTTAGCACATTTTCCCTTTTTTTCACAAGCCCAAATACAAGGACTGCAAGTTCAATATTTGACAAACGCCCAATTTTCTGTTATCAATATAAGTCAACTATCACCAGCACAAATATCGCAATTGTCCATTCAACAATTACAATTACTTAGTTTACAATCTTTATTACCAGCGCAAATTTCCGCATTAACAGTGACGCAATTACAGTCATTAACAGTGATGCAACTACAATCATTAATGACGAGTCAAATACAAACATTAAATATTCAGTTATTAACAACGACGCAATTACAGTCATTGAATATTCAGTTATTAACAACGACGCAATTACAATCATTGACGTTACAATTGTTAACGACAACACAATTACAATCATTATTACCAATGCAAATTTCTGCTTTAACCACAAGTCAAATACAATCATTAACGACAAGTCAATTACAATTATTAAAGACAAGTCAAATACAATCGTTAAATATTCAGTTATTAACGACAAGTCAAATACAGACATTAAATATTGAGACATTAACAAAGAGTCAAATACAATCGTTAAATATTGAGACATTAACGACGAATCAAATACAGACATTGAATATTCAGTTATTAACAACGAGTCAAATACAATCGTTAAATATTCAGTTATTAACAACGAGTCAAATACAATCGTTAAATATTGAGACATTAACAAAGAGTCAAATACAATCGTTAAATATTCAGTTATTAACGACGAATCAAATACAGACATTGAATATACAATCGTTGACAACAAGTCAAATACAATCGTTGACAACAAGTCAAATACAATCGTTGACAACAAGTCAAATACAATCGTTAAATATTCAATTATTAACGACGAGTCAAATACAATCGTTAAATATTGAGACATTAACGACGAATCAAATACAGACATTGAATATTCAATCGTTGTTAACGAGTCAAATACAGATGTTGACAACGAGTCAAATACAATCGTTAACTCCGGCTCAGTTATTAGCCACACAAATCAACCAGATGACCCAAGCCCAATTAGCTTTCCTGATAATATCAAATATTCCTTCCAGCATAATTAGTGGAATTACTCCATCCCAACTTCCTTTTTTATCATTATCACAGTTGTCGGCATCGCAACTGAATCAACTGACACCGGCACAATGGCTCACCATCAATCTTCAACAATTGTCCGTTTTATCTATTCAGGGCATGTCACCTCAAGCATTTTCTGCTATACCAACCAGTATCTTTGCTTCTTTGCCTGTTGCTGTATTTGGCGCTAATTTCCCCGCTTCACTGGTTCAAGCCATTACATCTAATAATGGCACTGTTTATGGACAGGCATATTTTATGACATCTCAACAAGTGTCAGCAATATCTGTTACTAATTTAGGGCTGTTATCTGTAGTACAAATTAGCTCTTTTACACCAAGTGTGCAAGCATTTATTCAATCTATATTGAATAATAAAACACCATCCTGTTTATCGATTAATATAGCTTCATTCAATTCATCTGTGAATTCTCCTTGTATGAATTTAGCAAATCCACATGAAATGAACCAAATGAATTATAATGCAATCGTATCAGTAACTTTTCCAATAAAACAAGCTATGGCAATGTTTCAATACCAGAATGAAAATAACGGCGCCGTTAGAATTTATATTGATTCATCCAAACTTTCAACCTTGTATTCTTATGGCTCATGTAATTCAGTTTATTTAAATTCAGCACTTCCTGATTTTACAAATACTTTTTCTCTCCAAGAGAGACCTTATATAGCTGATAATAATAAAACAATTCCAGTTTCTTATTCAGGATTAAATGCCACACCAACACAGTTGAGTATGATAGGTCCAAATAATGGATTACAGTGGATAGGTCCAGTTACAAGTTCGTCTATTCCAAGTGAAACTACTATTCCTATTTCGTGGGACTATATTTTGAATATATCAAGAAATATCTTTAACACATGGACATCATATACATTTTTTACTAATTTATACTCTGGTGAAAAACTATTAAGACAAACTATTAATGCTCAAATTAATGCGCAAATTAATAGCACACTTTTGCCCTTTGATATGAATACAAGTCCAACTAAGTTATCAAACACAATGCTAATAGATAATATGAATAAAGCTTACTCATTTGTGTCTAATAATTCTTTAAACAACTCAAATGTAGGAATACTTATTTATAATCATATATTTTCACAACAACCTGTGAGATTTTCCAATATTGTAGGTTCACTTCTTTCATTTCCATTTTTTTCTGGTGATAGTCTAAATTTTACACTCACTATTTTGCCTCATGCAAGTCAGTATAATATAGTAAATTGGGGGGTGACTATTCCTCCAAGGGTTTATCTGATAAAAATGATAATTCAATAAAATTATTAGACTTGTTAGGTTTGCTTAGCAATAATACTAGCTAACTTAGAAACATCAAATAAACCGTCTTGTGGAATTCCATATAAGGCAATATATGTTTTATATTCGGGTTTCAAATCAAATAATGGTGAGATTATAGTAACCGATGGAAAAATACCTACTATAGACAACTTCGGTAAGTTATTAGCGTGAATATAATTCACTGCATTTGCTGGTATTTTGAAATTAGTGCTATTGTAATAATTATTAATTACTATTTTTTTATTATTTATAGGATACAAATTTCTATGAAAATTCATAATATATATATACAACACTAATATTTTACACTATTTTATTCTATGAAAACAATAAAAATGTTATAATCCGTCGAATATAGTATAAATAATATCAAATGATAATATAATATAATATATGAACTTTGATTTGGACATTCACCATTATAAAAAATCAGAGTTAGAAGAAATTTTTGAACTACCGCCTAATTATGATGCTCGTATTATAGAGATGAAAGTAGCAAGTTTAAGGGACACTATTATGAAAAATACCGGAGTTGATGAATCTGTCCGTGTAAAGACAATTTCTTTCTTGTTAGAAGCGAAAAAACGCTTATTAGAGTCCCCAATTGATTCATTGATTGCCCTTGAAAAAGGCGTCTTTCATTTTGATACATCTTCTCTCAGACCTTCTAAAGTGAATCTAGGAACAGAATCTTTTGTAATAGATAAGAAGAATCCATCCACCCCTTATTTCGATGCAAAGCCCGGTGAATATTTTCCAGGAGTTTTAAATCCTATAGAAAAAAGAATTATACGACAATATTTAAATATCGACACACGATTTAGAACCAATTATTATAATAGTCAATCTACTAATTTTCAAATAGATATTCCCAATAAATTTTCAAATGTGGTTTCCATGCAATTATCTGCATTAGAATTTCCAACAACATTTTTTAATATTAGCAAGGCATTAGGAACAAATTTTTTTAACCTGACTATTGGTTCAGATACTAAGCAAATCATAGTTCCTGATGGAAACTATATTCCCAGTGAAATTGTCAGTTTTTTTAATAATTATGTATCTACACAATTTGCTGGAACTTTTTTCCAATATATCACATTTGGTGTTGATGTTTATAATCAAAGTGGTAGTGGACGATTATTGGTGGCATTGAACGCTGATACACCAAATCCATTTTCATTTACGCTTGATTTTCAAGCTGATATTAATGGAAATCCCGATGAATCAACGCCCTTGCCCATGAAATTGGGGTGGATGTTAGGGTTTAGACAGGGAATATATGTTAATAATGATACTTATATGTCTGAGGGAATGGTTGATTTAATTGGTATTAAATATCTTTATTTAGCGATAGATGAATATACTAATAGTGTAAATGATAACTTTTATGCAGCATTTACTGACTCGGTTTTAAATAAAAATATATTGGCAAGAATATCTGTGCAGGGCTTGTCTTTTCAGTCCTTATCGCAAAACAATTTTATTTTAATAACACATCCGCGCCAATATTTTGGACCAATTGATATTACTACTTTAAAAATACAGCTATTGGATGAGTATGGGCGAGTTATTCAGTTAAACAATATGGACTATAGTTTATGCTTGACATTTGAAAGTGTGTATAACTTATAAGGTTATTATAGGGTTAGTTACAAATCACAAATATTATTTACAAATAATATATAAATAGACTATATGTCAGCCTTTTCAACTATTAAACCAAAAATGACCAGTGCTGATTATTTAAAAAGTAAAAAATCAGCGCTCTTCTATAACAGTGCAAATAATGTAAATAATGTCCCGAAAAAGATATCTAGTTATAAAATGATGGATTTATTTAATGCGGGCGAGTATCAAAGACAGGTTAATACTGGTAAAATCCCTGCTTTTAATAAATCGGCATTAGCAATTAATTTACACTCTAAAGATGATTTATCGAATATTTCTGTTATTTCTCGCACTCATACAATGTTAGATGTTTCTAAAAATCTTGTAAATTTCGACAAGGCAATTCCGTTTTATTATTTCTATTCTATTGATCCTAGTGGTTCTCTTTTTGGCGCGTGTCCTTAGTGTTAATTATACAGTAGAAATCCAGCATACATAGAGAGTAAGCAAAACACTGATATTGCGTATATCGTCACGACTCCGGATGAACCAGTGGGTTTGTCATTTTGGTTCATTGCACGGAGTTCTTGTTTCTGTTTTTGAACTTGTAGTTTGTTCCTCACTATTTCTAAAGTTCGATCGGTATCATCTTTTTCTATATCATCTATGATTACATATTGGGACCATCCCGAATCATCTGTGTCGATTTTCATATTTTACTAGTTATAATTAAAAATATGAAAATTATATTTTAATTCAATTTTATTTTTTAATACTTTTTTCTAATTTGTTCTAATTTGTTCTTTTTGTTCTTATTAGTTTATTATACCTAGCGATTGTTTATCTTCTTCGTTTAAATGATCGACTAAATCCTGCCGCAGAAACGAATAGATACCACTACGCATCTGTAATTTATGATAGATACGAGTGTCCCATCCTTGGAAAATGAATTCTCTATAAAATTTAGTATTCTTTATGCGAATTTCGTCTCCTATTTCAAGGGTTTCTATATCTATATCATTCTCTATATCTAAGGCATCTTGAGTGCACTCTGTTCCATTATCAGGGTCTTTGCATGTAGCAGGTTTTTTTACGATTCCCAAGTAAAACCTAGGAAAATCATTGATTTTACAAAAGTGTTTCCGGAGTGCTGACATATAGGGCGTGGTTTTTTTACTGAATACTAGGTCACCGCAATCCAGTGCTGCATAGTTGTCGTAGGAATAACGGTTCTCCACTAACTTTCCCCCAATAGGAAAACACTCTACTTCTGCTTGTGCCATCTTTCTTCTTGTTCTATGAATACTTATAAGAATCCACATTAAATGTTATTCAATTTTTTCTTAGCCTCATTGGCTATTCTATAATATTTGCTGCCTTTGTTCCTATATTGACGAGCTCGTATGTAGGCTGAATAAACGCCTTTTTTACTTATTTTGCATGTCTTCTTTCGGCATATTGGAAAGCTTTTTTTTGTTCCTAAAAAACATTTCTTTCCACAGCGTTTTAACATTAAGGTTCTTTCTAAACGGCTCGGTTTTTCTTTGCTCCAACCTGACCAAGGTAGTCTATTTTTTCTAGTTTTTGTCATTTCTATATTATTATATAGTTTGTTTATAAAATAATCTCTCTACAGTTATCATATGAGCATTCAAGATTCTGTAAATGAAACTATTGACCCTGTATTTATAACAATTGCACCTGTGCCTAATGAGAAAAAAGAAGTTATCCCGAGTTTGGAATTATTTAAAAAAAATTCATTTTTGTTAAGAGGAAATAGCAAACCAGAATATGCTTTTTCAGGGGATAATACTATTTTTTATGACGGAGAGAAAGAAGGCGGTAGTGGAAGTGATGTTACAGATAGTTATAGTGAAGACTCTTTGTATAACTCAACCAATAGCACTTTAAGTGATAGCGAGGAGGATCATAAAGATTTGAAGGATGGCAGGAATGTTACCTATAAAAAGTTGAATTATATGATGGTAGAGCATAAGATAGACAAATATTATTCTGATATTAATCACAAATACTCGTCGGCATTGGATATTTTAGCCAGTTACTTGAAGGGTCAGAAAATTATCTACATGGAGTCAAAGTATTATTGTGAGCAACATTTACATATTCTCATGATGCCTGCCATATTATTATCAACAGCCGCCACTATTTTATCGGCTGTGGTAAAAGATTATCCGTGGGGATTCATTTTGATTTCAGCAGTGAATGGATTTATTGCGTTTTTACTAGCCTTGGTGAATTATTTCAAACTGGATGCTGCTGCAGAAGCGCATAAGATATCGGCTCATCAATATGATAAGTTACAGAGTTCGGTGGAATTCATGTCTGGTTCTGTCCTATTGTTTCGCAATTTTGAAATGGAGAAAATGTTATATCATAAGAATTTGTCCTCAAGAGAGAAACAGAAAATCAAGGAGAATATTTTTTCATATAAGAAAACAATGGAACAAGATATGATTCAAAAGTTGACCGATGTTGAAAAGAAAATTTCGGAGATTAAAGAGACCAATCAGTTTATTATTCCACGCATTATTCGTATAAGATATCCCGTCATTTATAACACAAATATCTTTTCTATTATCAAAAAAATAGAGGATTACAGGAAAAAGACTATTACGCAATTGAAAAATGTGAAAAATGAGATTCGCTACATTCATGCTACCAAGAAAAAATTTAGCATTACTGCTGACAAATATAAGACTGAATTAGATGAACTCTTTTGCAGTAAGAAGAATTTAGTAAAAGAAATCCTAGTTCTCAAATCCGCTTTCTCCGTCATTGACCAAATGTTTCATCGTGAAATATTCAATGCTGAGATTTTAAGACAACGCTTTTTCTCTTCTATGTGTTGTCATTATAAAGCTCTCGTAGAACCCGAATCCATGAATCCATTTATTCATAATTTAATGGACCCATTTACACCTGTATAAGAGTGATTAAGTATTGTATTTTATAATATATATTATATATTGCTAATTATTAATATATAAATTATTAATATATAGGAATGGTGAAGAGTAAGACTAAGACTAATAGGAGGCAGGCGAGAAAGCTATCTCGCCGTCACTTTAAAGAGAGTTATGAGGTTACCTTCTTTGGACTTAAAAAATGGTATGAACACATGTTTGAACAGCTTGGATGGATGGTGTTGGCCAAACATCATGGTATGCACGATAGAATAACCATTTATAAACATTCTCTTGTTCGTTTAGAGAACTCATTAAAACATAAAATTGGTGAAATTCATGATGAAGATAGAAAACACGATTTGAAGATTATGTTGCATAATTTACAGTGCTTGACAAATCATGTTACTAAGGATTTTCACTAATATTTTTATTAAAGGGCTTAATAAAAATATAAAATATAAAATATAATATTACTCCGACCTGCCGGAATCGAACCAGCGACAATTCGATTTATGAAATATATTTACTACTACAGTCGAATGCTCTACCAACTGAGCTAAGGTCGGTGGGGGGAGCGAACCCCCATATAAACTATTGTGGGTGTCTTTAAACTATTTTTTTTATAAACAATAAATTGATTCAAATTCACTGAATAAGGTGGGGTTTGGGATAGCAAGAGTATTGATTTTGCTGCGACACATGGGACACCCTGGAATGCAACTTGTGTCGCCGGTTTTATTAAACGATTTGAAATAATTTTTTAGACAGGGTGAGCAAAAGGCGTGTTGACAATTCGTTTTTATTAGGGTGGTAGGTGGTGTGGCCTCGTAACAGATGGGACATTGTTGCTCATCTTGTTGCTCTTCTTTTTTCAGAGGTTCTAGGCTAGGAACAATAGGGAATTTTATTTGAGGAGGTCTTAATCTGCGAGAGAGTGCGATGAATGCATTCTCATGTTGAGGCATCTCTTCAACTAACATGGCAATGAATTTTCTAAATCGCTCGTCACTAATGGTGTCAAATTTTTGGTCCAAAGAGACCTTAGGTTCCTTGATTCGCGACCAGTAATGTATACAGCATAAGGTTCTATCATATTCTTTTTCATCGTTTGCATCCATGATAAGTCCTTTACCCTTGGATTTAAGAAGCAATACTTTTTTCTCTCTTAGTGTGAGGGTAGAAAGCCAAGTATAGACTAACCCTTGGCCACCTAGTATTAATAAACTGAAAGTAGAAACATCTACACATTCTTTGTGCAATTCACTAATGCTTTCATGCTTACAATTGTTTAAAGAGTGACCAACTTGGTAGCAAAATCCACAAGTGCGATTCTTCGACATTGTTTATAAATGGATGGGGGTATTATACAATAAGTAAGGAGAATATCTTGTTCAATTTTTTATAATAACTTATTATTGGATTATTATTGGATTATTAGGTTATCAAAAAAAAATTGAAATGCTTTTATCTGATGATGGAGGGTAGATAAGGTTAGTAACCATAGGAGATTTTTAAGAATCATGTCGTCGTCCGCATCATCTATTCAGTTGTCTAATATGCCCGCATCCTGGCCTAGTATCTGCATTCCGCGGGCTTTTTCGAATATTTCTGAGAAACGCGTGGCCAAAGTGTTCGAGTTGCTCAACTTGGGTGCGCTTGACCACATTGACATGGTTGAGCGTGTTGACACCAATGGCAAAAAGTTTCAGCGCATCTTCGTCCACTTTACTGCGTGGTCTTCTAGCGTTGAGGCTTCAGCAGTGCGCACGCGCCTCCTCGAAGGGAAGGAGGTCAAGATTGTGTATGAGGATCCTTGGTTCTGGAAGATTTCTGTCAACAAGGCCAGAGTGCCTACTGTGGCAAAGGCAACCGGGGGTGGAGGAGGACCTCGTAAGAAGCATGTGAAGCCCACGATTAACTTTGGTGGAGATGACGCGCTTCAAGAGAGAAAGCAGGAGAAGCGTGCTGAGCAGAGAGTGCCTACTACGCCACCAGGGTCTCCTAGAAAAGAGGAAGAGGAAGAGGAAGAGGAAGAGGAAGAGGAAGAGGAAGAAAAAGAAGAAGAGAAGGGAGAGAAGATGGTCGTGAAGAAACCAGCAAAGCGCGTGAGAAAGATTAAAATGGTTGAAGGAAAGAAAGAAGATGGTGAAGTCTAAAAAGTTTTAGTTTTAGTTTTAGTTTTAGTTTTAGTTTTGTTAACCTTTGTTTTAAATTATGTAATAATAAATATTTTTTATTCGATGAATAGCCTATATGAATGAACCTATTAAAAAACTGGATACTTATAAATATATTTTACAGATGCCCCCCGACGGTAACAATGACGATTTTTTAAGGTCACTTGCTGGTGTTTTGCCAGGTTCGTCTATGAAACCGAGGTTTACATTTTATGCCAATACAATTTACAAGTTAGACGATTTATTAAGAGAGAAGAAGGGTAAGTTATCTTATAAAAAAGTTTTAGACCTGGTCTCTTCCTTAGCGAAACAACAGCTATTCTTAGAGAGCCGAGGAAAAACCTTTTTTTCTATTTCTAGCGAAGACATTTATGTTATTGATAATACAAAGTTTATCTGTATTAATCCAGATACTATCGAGGTTATCGATAAAGGTAACATTTATTTTAAGAAACCGTTTCTAAAAAATGAATTCTCTTCGCCGGAAGTAAACTTAGTAAATGCTTTACCAGCAAGGCTTCCTTATAGAACTTGGTATTATAGTTTAGCTGCATTTGCCTTTTTTTGTTTGACTGGCTCATATATTAAAGAATCCCCTCTTCATCTACCTTATCGTGTTTATTCCTCTGTATTTGAGGGCTTACAATGCATTCAATATACTAAACTATATTGGGTCTTAGTTAAATGTCTCTCTCTTCATCCTACTAGCAGAACCCTTGTTTTCATTTGAAAGAAAAAATGGAGAAAAGTGAAAAGGAGAAAAGAGAAAAGGGAGAAAAATAAAATATACTATAACTATAAGAAGTAAGAAGATGTCTATTCAAACTTTAAAAAAACATGGTGTTGCTCGTTATGGCACAAAAATTTCCGGTAGAGCTCCTGGGGGTTTATGGCCTAGTGAAGCTCCTTATACACCGTATTCTATGTTTTCTAAGTTTCAAGAAGCTCCTGGTGGAGTTGGATTCTCTATCAATGGCGGAAGAAGAAATGTAGGATATGTAGGACAAAGTAGAGAGATGTCCAAATCAGGTACTCCTTACCTGGGCCAATTCCCAAAGGGAAATGGTGGATGCTGTGGAACCTATCATCATGGAGAGCAATCAGTCTTTAATGCAGCACGCGCTGATATATTAGGCGACCAATATTCTTATATAAAACCATCTGTTGTTTCCACGAAGGCCATGTTGGAGAAACGTTTTAACTGTATTTTCCATGGACAATATCCTCATGTATGGGTCTCGCCCAATACTGGAAATAGTAATTTGGCCGAAAATGCTAGTCAACAGGTCTATATTGATAGAAAAGCCGCCGCAAGTGTGACTGTAACAGATACCAATAAACCTGAAGTGTATGTTGGTTATAGAACTTGTGGAACAGGTGACCGTGGTGGTGCCAAGTGTAAAAATACACCTTCTAGCGCAAAATATACTTTTTCGGGCATTGATAGCCAGCATGGATATTCCAAGAATTTGTATCAGCCTCAAACTAGTCAGCAACATATGAGACAACTTCAGCGAAAATGTTCCAATCCTACTGGCGTTCAAAAACCATTTCCGTTTGCAACGCGCAACTTGGTGAATAGCACGAGTGTCTATAGACCTGCTCCTATTAGCACACAAAATAATCCTATACGAAATGTTGTTTACTATTCGCCACCTGCGTGGTATACAGCTGATAAGGGTTGCATACAAAAGTAAAGGTAAAAGGTAAAGATGAAAAGAAGAAAAGAAGAAAAGAAGAAAATAATATTATAACTGCTTATTATAATATTATAATATCATTATGGGACCCGCACTTAGTAGACCAAGCCCCCTTCCTTTTATAAATTTAGATTTTCAAGGCCGGCCTCCAGAAAGTATAGAAAATATTGATGATGGGAATTTATTTGTAGCTGTTCATATGCATGGAGGTCTTCTTGGAAGGACCAGTAAAGCAACTATAAGTAAACCATTATATTTTTTCCCATTGACTAATACATCTGCTCGTTGCACTTCTTATGAGGATTATACAATCCCCGGTTCAATTCATCAAACATTTGTAAATATTGCTAATGGATTACCAAGTGCACCTTTTAATGATAGCTTATTAAATAATAAAATTTATTTTGATGTTATAGTAGATTTAGCTAGGAAACAATTAGTTGATTGTAATCTAGAAGAGGAACCTTCAAAGTTTGATGCTAAAATGGCCCAAAAACATTATGTAGTAACAAGCATACATTATCATCCAACAGATACTATATATGAGATGGACTTATCAGTTAGCGCGGATGATATACAAAAGGGGACTTTTATTTCAAATTTCGGGATTTTTATACTAAAAGAGATGACTCTTCAACCAAATCGGGGTAATGGATTATGGAGAGCAAAAACATTTCCAGTTGGAACTAATTTATTATTAGACCCTAATTTTTTACAGTGTTTAAATAATTTTGTTATCCGTAGAGGAGATGCACCTTTTAATCTAACACTACAGAATTTATCAATAAGATTTTATCTTTCAGACTTATTGTTGTGTTTTGATAAATATTTTAACCCTAAAAGAATCTATATGCCTTTTGTTGCATGTCATTCTAAAAGGGAAACTCAAGGAATGACGACCCATAGGGATACTTATGCATTTATCGAGGAACAAAAGAACCGTAGTAAGCAATATGTTTTAAATGGTGGATTGCTTGGTGGTAGGAAAAAACGGAAAATACGGACTTTGAAAAAGAGAAAATCTTATAAAAAGAAAAAGGAAAAGATAAAAGTATTTACTTAATATATACATATATTATGGTATGTTCATGTTTACAACGCGGTGGTAGTCGCGGTGGTGCAAAACCCCAAAATCTATTAAGATTGGTAAATGAGAAGAAAGGCTTTTTGGCCATGGTGTTTTTTACTCTTCTTATTCAACTAGGCATTACTTATTTTGTCATGGAGAAGTATAGTCAGCCCACTACGAATAGTGGTAAAAAGGGTGAGAAGAAACAGAATCCTATGGTTTATGGAATATTCTTTGTTCAACTAATTATCATTGTTATATTAGCCATGGTAGCTATGCCATCTTGGTTAAAATTTATCCTGTTTTCCATCTTTTCCGCATTGTGGGGATTCGCATTAGGCAATTTGAATATTGACCCTGCTTTGGTTCATATGTCTATATTCGGTGCCATGTCTATTTTTGGTGCTATGATTGTTTTAGGTGCATTATTATTGACTGTGGGAATTCAACTAGGACAACAGTTTGGCATGTTCCTATTTTTTTCGTTATTGGCATTCATTATATTTCAAATTGTTCTCATGTTTACCGGCGGATATTCTATGCTTGTTAAAGCCATCTCAATGTTTGGCTTAGGGTTATTTTCTCTCTACATTGTCTATGATACAAATCGATTGTTACAGAGAGATTATTATGGCGACTTTGTTACAGCAGCTCTAGACTATTATTTAGATATCTTGAATATTTTCTTGGATTTAATCAATCTGGGACAAAATTAGTGAGAAATAAAGACTAATAAATTATTATGTTTCTTATTTATATTTATAATGTCTGCTATTTCTCTCTATCCAATGGAAACGATTCGTGTGTTAAATAATGTGTATATGGAACAGACATCGCCAGATTTTACTAGCGTGTTTGATAGTAGCAATAATAATAGTAAGACAGTTGTTATTCCTAGTGGACCAAATGAAACTGTTATTTTGAAAACGAATACACAGAGCCATGCCAATGTGGATTCTTTATTTACTACGATGGGGCATCTATTGACCGATATTTCTAATAATCTAGGAAATCCTGGATTAGTATCTTCATCGGTTAATACTTTGTTTCATTCTTTATCGACATTGAAAGATTCTTATTACTTGTAATTACTTGTAATTAATTATTTTTGTCATTTTTGTCAATTTGTTGAAAAAATTGAAGACCATTCTATTTATATTTGTCTATAAATAAAATGAATTTATCAGAAGAACAACAAATTGCTTTTCAAAAATATTGTAAGGGAGAGAATGTATTTATTACGGGTCCTGGCGGAACGGGTAAGTCGGTTTTAGTTAAAGCCATTTATGAAGATGCACTTAATCGAGGGAAAAATATTCAGGTGACCGCTATGACTGGTTGTGCAGCGATATTGTTGGAATGCAAAGCCAAGACGATTCATTCCTGGTCTGGAATAGGATTGGGGGTTGGTCCTTCAGAGGCCTTGATAGAGAAAGTCAAGAAGAATTATCTGAAGAAGAAAAAGTGGTTGACAACCCAGATTTTAATTGTCGACGAGGTCAGTATGCTTTCCTTGAAATTATTCGACTTACTGAATGCTCTTGGAAAACTGATTAGAAGTCGTTCGGGACCCTTCGGTTCTATTCAACTCATATTTTGTGGTGACTTTTATCAGCTACCACCCGTTGGCAATCGTGATGACCCAGAGACTATGCAGTTCTGTTTTGAGAGCAAAGATTGGTTTTCTGTGTTCCCTAAGGAAAATCACATTCAGCTGAAGAAGATATTTCGTCAGCAAGATGCGTCTTATGCCAAGGCTCTAAACCAGATTCGCGAAGGACGCATTTCAAAGAAAACGATTGAACTGCTAGGGGGTCGTGTCGGTGTGTCTAAAACAGAATCCTTGACCCCTACACAAATGATGCCGACTAGGTCTAAGGTTGATGCTATTAATGTTCATAATATGGCTCTACTGACAGGTGAAGAACACGTGTATGAGATGAAACAGGTTTTGGACATTCCAGTAAGAGTGCCGATTATGAGAAAGATTTCCAAGGATGAGATTGATTTGGAACTGAAATATATTCAAGGGGGGCTCCTTTGTGAGCCGACAGTGGTGCTTAAGGTTGGTTCCCAGGTCATGTGTATTGTTAATATGAAGCACTGTGAGTTTGGCGAGGACTTGTCATTATGCAATGGCAGTCAAGGAATTGTTACTGGGTTTTCGTCGATGGGGAGCCCTATTGTGAAATTTACGAATGGACTAGAGACTGTCATTAGTCCTCATGTCTGGGCTAGTGAAAATATTCCTTCAATTGGTGTTTCACAAATACCGCTTATTTTGGCGTGGGCAATTACTATTCATAAGGCTCAAGGAACAACAATGGATTGTGCTGAGATTGATGCAGGTAATGATATCTTTGAATGTGGACAAACTTATGTGGCATTGTCTCGTGTGAAATGTCTAGAAGGATTATATTTGACGTCCTTTGACATTGAAAAAATAACGGTGAATCGAAAGGTGAAGGAATTTTATTCACTATTGGCATAAGAGGGAGTGAATGACAATAAAAAAAGACCGTGGGTCTTCTTTTATTTGGTTTTTAGTTACTACAGGATTTAGTTAAAAGGTTGTTATACATGTGTGACTAATCAAAAGGGGTTTTATATATATAAATTTTTATTGGGTTTTCTTCTAGGGTTGTTAGCAAGTCCATTCTGTTTCGGCCGCATCTATTTCACCGTCGAGCTCGGCTACGAGGTTCTTTAGCCAAATGTTTTCGGCCACTACGCGCGCGTATTCTTGCTCGAGCTTAGCCACATAGTCAACATGCACGAGCATCTGTTCCTCGTTCGCTGGCGGCATGAATGGCAATGGGAACTGTGGGAGTGTATAGGGTGGTGGCATATAGTAAGACTCATCTGTGTAATACATTTGCTCATACGGATGTTGCTGCTGCTGCTGCTGTTGCTGTTGCTCCTGAGGTGCGGGAGCATCTACGGTTGCGGGCACAGTCGTAGCCTCAGTCACGGGTTCACGCTTGGTTCCCGTGTTCTCAAAGACTTGCCAGAACCAGGGGTCGTCATAGACGATGCGACCCTTCTTATTTATAACAGCTTGCTGGAATCGCTCCACTTCGGGAGCATCGAACCATTGTGAAAAGTGCACGTAAACGCTGTCATATTGCTTGCCGTTCTTGTCGGTTTTGCTCACACGGTCAATGTGGTCCACCTTTGCAAGGACATCGAATGCGCGCGCGATGCGGACATCAGAAACATTCTTGTATACATAGGGGAGGAACACACTCATAGATTGGATAATAGTAAAAGTAGAGGAAGACATTTTCAAATGTTTGCTTGCTTGTTAAGGCTATGCTTCTTACGATAGAGGTGGTTAGGTGCTTCAATTTTTTTTTGAATGCTTATTTCGGTTCCGGCGTCGCTTACAAGTTCTCCTTCTTCGCTTGACACTCTTTCTTCTCCTTCGTTTGCTAGTTCTTTTTTTTCCTCCAGCTGTAGGGAAAATTTTTTTAAATTCCTCATCGTAGCCTTTATCTGGTGGGCACGGGATTCCTTGAGTAAAAATTTTTCGTCTATAATCTTCTATCGTCTCAGTAACAAAGTCATCTATTGGCTTGTCACCCCATATTAATTTTCTAATTTTCTCTCTAATTTTCTCTCTGTCTTCTTCACTAGGTTCTTGTATAAGTTTACAAATATAGTAACGCATCATGGAAGATGATGTCCCAGGTATTCTTTCTCCTTCTTCACCAACCATGACAAAGTCAGGGAAATCTATGTTACACGTATATACAGCTTCTGTATCTGACATATTGGTTGCCATTGCTTTTTCTAGCTGTTCGTGCTCAGGATTTTTAATGTTAATATTAAATACTCGGTTGGCTTGCTCTACGGTTGGTTGTCCCCATTTTGGAATAACTATATCAAAATTTACAACAGGACTGCCTTCTTCTTTATGAAATCGTCTGGTTTTTGCTGCTTCTTCTTCTGTCAATTGTCTGGATGCTACATAAATCTTTTCAACCCCAAGAGTTGATTTATAATCTTCGATTTGTTTCCAATAAGGCATTTGCAACATGTTGTCTAATCCCATTCCTAATAGCAGGGTGGATTCGGGATACGTTTCTCTTAATCTAATCAGGGTTCTATAGGTTCCCGTGTCTCTGTTCGGCTTGCCGTCTTCTTTTGGTTCTCTACATAATTCATATTCAATTGTGCTAGGAGAGAATGAAATTGATTTTCCGGCAAACTCGGGTTCTCCAGAGAGATGTTGGCAAAATTTGTTTAATAATGCGATGCGAGACTCTTGTGTCGGTTCCAAATGAGGTTTGCTGCTTCCTAAAGCGGTTGGCATGAACAACATGTGAATAGTCTGTTCGGGATAGTCTTCTAGAACTTTTCTTGCGTATAGCTTCATGGCTGTATAGTGGCCTAATGTTGGTGGTCCAAATGCTCCTTGAAAAGAAAAAACGATTGGTGGTTGCGACATAATATATATTCATATTTTTATATTCAGATTCTTTTTCTACTCGCTAAAAAGGATGCTGAGGTTGTTCCTACTTTACCACGAGCGTTATTGGCATTATTGATGAAGCCGTGGTTATAAGTGTAACAAAGACAGGTGGCGGGCTTTGTCGCCTTGTATTTGGGAAGGACACCCATGCTATAGTAGTGATTAGCTCTCTGTTGGGAAGGGGCGAAACTAACGGGCATAGTTTATGCATTAGGTGGAGATTTTATTTTCCGCATGCGCTACATCCCGGGCGGGTTCCCATAAGTCGTCCTATCATAGACATGTTGGGTCTATATGGCATTGGAGACATCTGTTGCTGTTGCTGTATTTGTTGCTGTAAGTAAGTCACTTTCGTTGTGGTTGCTTGACCAATGACCATCGGGATTCTTCTGACCGGCATTTATACTATATCTATAAAAAATAATATAAAGATTTCTCTGTAATTATATTGTGGCTTGCTGGCGCAATTGGATAGCGCACCCGACTTCTAATCGGGAGGTTCCGGGTTCGAGCCCCGGGTAGGCTTATTTTATTATTATAAAAATTGAACTACTTATTTGTCTATACTAATTATGGTAAGTCTTAGTGACACTTTTGTGATTTGAAATCATGTCTTCCATTGTTATTCCGTATAAGGTTTGCCCTCTTGTTAATAGCGCTACCATTGTGATGAATTACCCCGATTCCTACACAGTGCATGTCGAGGGCTCTGGTACAGTCCTCGTGTGGCCTAAGGGCTATGGGGGGGAGTGCCGTGAGTACGACTCTGTCCACCATCACAATGGGTGGCCAGATAAGCCACGCAGGGTTAATTCGAATACACATGCAGGTTATGATTGGTCTCACGGAGGAGGAGGAGGTGGTCAAAAGATGGAGTTGGAAGAGGGGGAAATAATTGAGGAAGAGGAAGAACAAGGAATGCCCCCCTCTCTTTATAAAAAGTTAGAAAACGAAATTGTAGAAATGAATTATTTGTTGCAGTTGAAGCAGACATACTTGGAACAAGGGGACGCCTTGGACCAGAGCGAGCGCGAAGCAGTGGAGGAGGAAATATTCTCCCTCACCATTCTGTTGACCAGGAAGGAGAATTTCTTCAATGCGGTTTCCCAAGGGCTTACTGTTGCCAGTTTGGAGAGTATCTGCGCCGAGGATAAGATGGATTGCGATTTGGATGGTTCGCGAGGCAAGAAGTTGCGTGACAAGAGGCGCACCAAGGCTTTCCGCAGGGAACGCGAGACGGCTTGGATAGACAAATCTGGATTCCGATTCCAAGAGGAAGAAGATGAGGCTATGGCCTATATGGTGAAGAAGGCGAAAGAGTTAGAAGCCGAGAGTGAGGTTTAGAAAAATAGTTTGTTAGCTTAGTTTGTTTTGTAATTTTAATAATTAATTATATTTTTATTTTTTATTGGAAATTAGTTATAATAAACTTGAAATATAAATAGTATTTGTTATTTATATTTACAAGATGAGTTCAGTTTCACAGGAAATACAACAATTACAATTAAGAATATTAGAATTGGAAAAACAAAAAAAAGATAAAGATGAAAGTTATAAAAAAACATCAATAGACCATAATTTTAATGTCATAAATGATTTATTAAATGAAAAGAAAACTGCTATCAATAATAATAGATATTGTAAATCAGTCCCATTAGCAAGATATTATGACCAAGAACTTGTTACGCATTTAGAAGCAATTTATAATATTCTACACATTGTAGATGAAAGATTAAAAAAAATAGAACAACTCAACGTTTGAAATAAAAAATCTATTTATTATCAATGATGCTTTTTGGAAGGAACATATTTTATTTTAGAAAGAATACATTCCTATCTATATGCCTCTATAAGTATTTCATATTTCATTTATTAAAATATGAAATTTTTTATGCTCTCTGCCGGACTTGAACCGGCGACCTTTGGCTCATAAGACCAATGCTATCTGACCAACTGAGCTAAGAGAGCTAAATTTTCTGCTAGTATCTTTTTTTTCATTAATAGGAGAAAAGGGTGGGTCGCTGTATGATACTACATAGTATATTATTGGCTTGTCTTTAACTTGTTTTTTACAATATATATTTTTCTAATGAGTTTATATGAAGCCGATTCTATATCACGGACTAATCTATTTCATTGTGTTTTGTAAGATTGTGTTTGTTATTCTGACAGTTCTTAGTTTTCACTATAGGCGAATAGGAAATACACGTGTTTCAGATGCGCTAGACTATTGGAGAAACCGTATTGATTTCTTGTTCACGATTGCTATGGCCGTCTTCCTCAGTTACTTATTTTTCCCTAGGAGGAAAAATGTGGCTACTACAGTGGATTCTGAAGAGCGATTCTTGCTATTCCTATTTGGAATATTTTTACTATGCACAGCAAATTGGTCACAGTTTTTTAGTCAAAGTAAGTGGATACAGTCATTTCAGGCTTTGTTACGATAGATAGGTTTTCTTTTCTTTGTTGTTGATTTCATTGATTTCGTTGATTTCTTTGTTTTCTTTCCACCCATTCTTTTTCTTGTTAGCATTTTCGTCGGACAAAAACTTGTAGAATATCTAGCATAAGCTATTCTTCCGGATAGACTAACTATTTTTTCAACTTTTCTTTTATTAAAATTATTTTCTCCTAGGTCAGCCAGACAACTTTGTAACTTTAATACTGCTATATCATCAGAAGTAAGAGAAATAGGTCCTAGTTTTTCTATTAGTTTAGTAATTAGTTGGTAGGTGACATCATCAGCTTCTGTAGAAGATTGTGATAACCCGATTCCTAAAAATCCTATAATGCTTAATCGCCTAATACCCCCTTTTTCAAGTGTTATTATATCCGCTTCTGATATATACCGTGTGTCTGATACACTAGTATTGTATCTTTTAATTATAATACCTCTGGCAATACCTTTTAATTTTTCAGGTACAACTTTTGTTTTTTCTAGTAATTCTGTCAACCTTTTCTGAGTATCAATATTTATCAAGGCACCTGGTTTAAAATTATTAAAATGTACTTCTTTTTCAGAAGCTTTTAAAAATACTGCCATTAATATTTTTGATATTTCTTCTTCAAAGATTTCGTTGAGTTCATCTGGTTTTTCAATTATAGCTTCCCTCTCTGTAATCTCTTCTTCCTCTTCTTGTTCAGGTACTCGTTCTGGCTCTTCATTTATTGCTTGGTGTCTTTGATATGGTTCTGGTGTCTCTTCTGGCTCTACACCACCTCGTTTAAAAGTTCTTCTCCTTTGTCTTTTATTTCTATTGATTTTATTGGTTTTTTTGGATCTCATATTTATATACTATAGGGCTATAGAAAAAAGAAAATAATAAAAAAGGGGTTTAACCTTTTTCATTATTCATTATTTAGTTACATAGTTATTATCAGTTATTATCAAATGCTAAAGGCTTGTTATCTAATCAAGGTCAATGTTAATGTCTAAGGTGTTGGATTTTGGTTGTTCTTGCTCTCTTTTTGAGAAGAGTGTCGATAGGAAGTCCTTGGCTGGGGCTGATGGGTCTAAGTATGTTATTGTCTTTCTGTTTGTTTGCCACGCGTAGTTATTAGCATCGTCATCAGGTCTCGGTCTTTCTGTTATTCTCATGAGTCTGTGACCCTTTTCAATGAGCTCGGCAAAGCGGCACTGATATTTGTGCCCGTTCCAATGGTCACCTGCCGCGCGAAATGCGTTAGACTTTGCAAAGCATGCGTGTGCTTCACCATAGGTATCCTGTGCTTGGATGAAAATGGAATGCGATGTTCTGCCGAGAAATGTTCTGGCAAATGCAGTGAATTCTTCATCTTTTCTTTTTCGTTCCGCTATGGCTTCTGGGCTCATGGATGGTTCGTCCCAAGGTTCGTCCCAATGAGGTTCGTTGTCTGGCGAAAATGATGGGACTCTTCTCTCTTCCTCATCGTCTACTTCTTCGTCGTCTACCTCTGTACCTTCCTCATCATCTACCTCTGTTCCTTCACCTTCGTATTCTACCCACTCGATGTCATCGTAATTCGTTCTGTTTTTTTGTTTGGTTAGTTGGTTGCGGCACATGGGGCAGTCGCTCGAGTCTTCGACGGATCGGAGTAAGCAACTTGCGTGGAAAGAGTGTCCGCACTTGGTGACGGTGAAGTCCACCATTTGGAGTTCATTTAGGCAGATTGGACAGTCGCCAAGAGGGATGGGGGCTTCGAAGATGGGTTGGCACAAGGGTGCTTGCTCTTCTTGCTCCTCATCTGCACCTTCGTCATCTTCCTCTTGTGACCAGTTAATCGGTGGCAGGTCGAATTCTTCCCCGGCAAAGTCTGTGTCCAAGTTGTTCCTCTCTCGCCGAGGCGATTCTTCAATCTCGTTTAAAAGGCTGAACCATTGGCGCATTGGTATCGTGACCTCGGGGTAAAACTGCTCGAGATTGGCACGGTTGGGTGACATGCTGAATCCGATTTCCTCTTCCTCTTTTTGTCGTCTACTCATCTCTAATTCTATCAAAGTATCAATGGCCGATGATCGAAGCTCGGCCTCTGCCGACATTTCTGCGATGAATGAATCCATAGACTCACGCTCTGATTCGGCGCAGAGGATGGCGAACTCCTTATCGGTCTTTGCTTCGCACATGGCAATGAATTCTTCGTTGGACATCATCTTATTGGTTACTGGTTACTGGTTACTGTAGTTTTCAAACTTGTCTTGCTGTTAAGCTTACTTGGCATAAGTATCGGGGGTTAGTATTTCAATTTTTTTTATAAGTAGTAGACCGGATTTATTGCTCTCTCTCTTTAGTATAGATGAAATATTTAGGCGGAAAACAGCGTCTAGGAAAACACTTGGCTCCCAGCTTGAAGGCCTTGTGGGCTTACGTAGAGGACACTCGCGGGGTTCCTTTGGTCGGCTACCTAGAACCCTTTTGCGGTTCTCTCGGTGTGTTTAAGAATATGACCGACCTGAGTATGAATGGTGTCTTTATAGCCAATGACTATCATCCTGATTTGATACAGATGTGGAAGGAGGTCAAAGATGGCTCGTTTGTATATCCGACTTCTGTTTCCGAGGAGGAATATTTTATGGCGAAACAGCTTGCGTCACCGTCTGCTATGAAATCCTTTGTCGGGTTTGGTATGAGTTTTGGAGGTCGTTTTTTTGGAGCCTTTGCGCATAAGTATATGAATGAAAAAAAGGAGGACTTTTGTAAGGAAATGGTGAATAGTTTGAAACGCATTGCTCCAGTCATTCAGAATGTTAGTTTTTTGAATAAGTCTTACCTCGATTTGGAGCCTAGTGGCATGTTCATCTATTGCGATCCTCCGTATAAATATAATAAGTTCCCGATTAAGTATAGACGAGATGTGAAAAAGTATGATGTCTTTGATAATGATTTGTTTTGGGAGACTGTGCGAAAATGGAGCTTGAATAATATTGTTGTTGTCTCTGAAGTAGAGGCTCCTGAGGATTTTGTAGAAATTTGGAATATGGAACGATACCGCAGTGCTTGTCAGAGCACGAAGACTCGGTTTAAGCCCGATATGCCTGATGCTGTGTCTTCGTCATCGGAGGTTCATAAAGTGGAGCGACTCTTTGTCTATTCTTTGTCTGCGTTTCCTTGGAAAAAACTCGTATAAAAAAAGGGTGATCTTTAGTTATTATAGTTGGATTATTAATTAATTATTGTGAAAAGGCTAATGCTAAGGCTAAGGTCTCTCTATTTTTACTATCTATTTTTCTATTTTTTAAATGGGGATGCCGGGTGACACATTGAAGCATGGTACCAGGTTGAATGATTTTTCATTTCTCTTTTGCCGCATTGGAAGCATCCGTATTCGTCATCTCTTAGTTGCATAATACATCTACTTATATCCAGGTGCTTTCTAACATAGTGTGTCTGCAAGGCCGCTTGGTTTTTCGCCGGGTAGTTGCAACCTTCGTGTGGGCACGCAGTCAGTGTAATCTCGTGATGATTTTTTATGTGATGTAGGCGCGCGCTTGAACTTAAGAATCCTTCATGACAATATTCACATTCGAATGACACAACTGGAAGCCCCGCTTCTTTAGCGTGATGTTGAACTACATGTTCGCGTATTGTGCTTCGGAGTCTTTTTGTTTCTGGGCAATAAGGGCACTTGTATTCGCCTGTTTCGGTTCTTTTATAAATGTGCATGGGTCCTCCTCGTCGTACTCGTTGTCTGCGGGGAACGCAGATGATGCACTGGACTGTGTGGTCTTTTCCGATGTGCTTTTTTAGGTCTGACATTCTTGCAAATCCTACATTGCCTTCACAATCGGGGCACATGTAGAGACCGGTTTCGATGCACTTAATGATGACCTTCTTACTTGATGACATGATTTAATTGCTTGCTTGCTTGCTTACTTTGCGTTTTACACCTTTGCTACTTCTTACTATGCTATGGTCTTCTGGGCGGGGAAAGCAGTTCAATTTTTTGTATAATTCATTTTTTTTATAATTCATTTTTTTTAAGCTTGTTATTCGGGGTGTCAATGAAAAAATGGCCTTTATGACCATCTTCCATTTTATTTAAGTAGGATTATTATTATCAAGTGTATGTTATTAATTTGCTAAGACTAAGTTGACTTTTTATCTTTAGCGCCATTTTTCGGCTCGCTCAGTGCACTGGTCTTCGTATTTGTATAGGAGCGACATGAGGCTGGCCTTGGGCTCCTCATCCTCTTCATCAGAGTCTTCGACATCGGCCCAGCATCGGCCCTTGGCAAAGGACAGAGGCACTGCTCTAGGTGCTGCAGGCGCCTTCTCTAGAGTGGCCAAGGGGCTCGGCTTTCTCTTTGGTGGTGCCATGCTTGCTTCTAATCGCGCTGCGTAGGTGGCTCGCTTTGCCACTTCTTCTTGTTCTTCCTTGGCCTTTTTAAGCGCCTTCTGGGCTTTTTGTTCTTGCTTCTTGTCCTTTTTCTTCTTTTCTTCAGCCTCCTCGCTATCGCTATCGCTATCGCTATCACTATCGCAGAGTGCTGAGAAGACGTTTGACGATTTCTTGGGCTCGTTCTTCTTGGATTCTTCGGCAGCTCTTTTCTCCTGGTCCTTCTTGCGGATGATTGCGCGAATCTTCTCATCTGCTGATTGTTTTTCATCGGCCTTCTTTTCCGGGCACCAGGAAAGGGCGTGTCCTGGCTGGTAGCAGTATCGGCACTCGGGCCAGCGATTGGCAGCGGTGGGGCACAGGTTCTTTCCCTTTGCGTCCGTAGTGGTGTGCGTCATGCAGAGGTCCATGAGGCCTGCCTTGGCACACAGTCCGCACTTGGGCTTTTGCTGCTTGGTCATCTTCTTTGCTTGCGACATGGTTACTCTTACTAAGTTTCAAACTTCTCTTGTGCTGTTAAGCTTATTGGTTGCTCTTAAGGTCGAGGGTTGATTCAATTTTTTTTCAAAAGCTTATTAAGGATTCTCGTTCTGCGACTTGCTCTACATAGAAGACTTTTATTTTTTTCTTTTTTTAAAAAATTGAACTACTTTTTTTCGGGGGAACAAAGACAAGTAAGCTATTACAGCACGCTTGAGTTTAAAACTTGTTTCTTGTTTCTTGTTTCTTGTTTACAATGTCATCCAGCAAAGTGGTCAGCGTTACCATCACATATGAAGACGGCTCTTCTTACGAAGGGGAATTGCCCACTAGCAATACGGTTTACCAAGGCAAGCACCTATTGGAAAACGGCGACTGGTATGAAGGCGAGTTCTTTGCAGGGAAGTATAATGGGCAAGGTGTCTACTATGGCGCTCGCTATAACGAGACCTATACGGGCACCATGGTCGATGGGGTTAAGGAGGGTCATGGCGTCACGCAGTATGGTCCGGGCATTCGACACGAGGGTTTGTATAAAAATGGTGTGCGTCATGGTGAAGGTTTCACGATAGTGCGGGATGGTTCTATTTACACGGGCATGTATAAGGATGACCTAGCTTGTGGGGACGGCTTTATGCATTTCGAAGAAAGAGATCACCTCGGTCGTCTCTCTTACGAAGGCAAATGGCTTAACGGTTATATGCACGGTAGCGGGGTCCTTCACATGAAGGATGGCACCATCATTCGGGGAACATTTGTCACCACTGGTATAGCTAGTGGTGACAACTTTCTTGTCATTTACCCCTCGGGTGGCCGATACATTGGTTCCCTGACGGCAGGGGAGAGGCATGGACACGGGAAAATGTGGGAAGCTAGTGGAGACTACTTTGAGGGCGAGTGGCTTAATGGTGTGTATTCTTCGGGAAAGCTTAAAAAAGCCGATGGCTCTGTCTGCCAAGGTCAGTGGGTCGATGGTGCGTATCAAGAGAACCTAGGAAAATGTGGTGGATGCCAAAAGACGCTGATTGTGGGGTCGTGCTCGGGATGCATGAAGCAGGGCTATTGTTCTGAAAAGTGCCAGCGTAAGCACTGGTCGGCGCATAAAAAAGAATGCAAGAAGATGGAAGAGGAAGAGGAAGAGGAAGAGGAAGAGGAAGAGGGAGATGAAGATGAAGATGAAGATGAAGATGAAGATGAAGATGATGATTTAGAGGATAGAGAACACGATTCCCCATTGTGTGCTTGGCTCAAGTCAAATCGTCGTGCGGTTAAGGCTCGTCAAGAAGTTTTGAGGTTAGAAAAAGAAAAAAAGGAAGAGGAGGAAGAGAAAGAGAAAAAGAATCCGTTTGATAAGGAAAAGGAGCCAAAACGATGGAAGTTCTTTGAGGATAACAAGTCGAATCGCCATGAGGACCTTGATGCGTGGACTAAAAATCTTTGTCGTAGGAGTGACTGTCTTGGGACTCCTCAAGGGAGAGGGGAAGGTGCATGGTTTTGTTCCGAACAATGTCAGACAGATTCTGGATATTAGTTTAGCTTAGCTTAGAGAATGTTTGTATCACCTTTTAATTAATATGTAGTAAGTAACTTGTGCGTTTTTTTATGTGCCGACACCAGCGGGCATATTTATAAAAAAATTGAAATACTTTTTTCCAAGTCATTGAAGGGCATATCGAGTTTGCGTTTGTATAGTTGAAAACTATGACTTCTGTCGTTGCTGGAGTTTCGTTTGGTGGGTTGTTTGATCCGTGGCAGCAGAAGGAGCTCATGCTGGCTCAACTCAGGGTGTCTCGTGCTAGGACGGAGGCTGGGCAGGATAAGGCGCTGAAGGCCTCGTCGGCTCTTCATGACAAGTTCTTAGCAAGCAATGCAGCTGCTTTGGCTAAGGAAGCTCAGGCTAAGAAAAAGCTTCTAGAGGCAGAGGCACAGAAGAAAAAAGCGCTCTTGGAGGCCAAGATGATGGTCGAACTTGTTGCCAGGTTTTCTAAGGAGGAGGATGAGGATAGTGAGGAGGATTTAGAGTATTGGTGGAACCAGATGGAACATATTAGCTGTTTGTAATTTGCTTTGTTGCTTGATTGATTTCTTGCTTGTAAAATCTTTAATTAAATAGTTGTGCGTTTTTTATTTTCTTTGTTTCCTTGTCTTTGTTTTTTTGTTTGTCTTTGTTTTTTTGTTTGTCTTTGTTTCTTTTTTACTCTTGGGTTTACTCGCGGTTTTCAAAGCATCTTTCATTTTCTTGTAACAGCTTTCGTGAACATATAGTTTTTCTTCTTTATAAAACTTATTTGTTCTGCTTAATGACCGAAACTTTTTTCTTGACCAGATGACTTTAAAGTCGCTTGGGGCTGATTCTTCTGATATGAATACGCAATTCTCCTTGCTCCATGTGCGCATCGTATCCCAGAATACTTGGTGGTCGAATGTCCCTGTTGAGTAACCCTGAGTTTCTTTGTAAGGCGGGTCGCAGTAGACTAACATATTTTTGGGTTCAAACTTCGAGAAATCCTTGTTTTTAAAATGGACAGTAGACTTAGTTATAACCGGCTTTATTTTTGCTATAGAAGTCTTGAATTCTTTCAAGTAATCTCGTCCTGATGCCGATAACCATCTTTGTGAATAGCCGGCGAAGAACTTTCCGCCAAAGCTCATGCCAAATCCTGCTATCGCTTTCAAAGCATTTGGCGATTCGGCATTTTTTAATCGATTGTAGTCCTCCTCAGTTAAATTCGCAGGAATTTTTAGCGTTCCGGCTTGCACTTTTTTCCACATTTCGATTAAGTCTGGTTGTTTATCCGATGCGATGTATTTACTGTATCCTTTGTCTGTTACATTCTTGAATACTCCTAAGGATCCGCAAAAGGGTTCTAAATAACCATTTGGTGCGCTCGATGGTGGGCAGATTGTGGTCATCACTTCTACTAATAGTTTCCCTATCCCGTGTTTACCGCCTAAATATTTCATTTTTGCTCTTATACTACACGGATACTTTTATTTTTTTTGAAGATTAGGGTTTTGGGATTAGGGTTATAACTTTTTTTATGTGAATTGTTGTTTATATGGTTAATAAAAAAAATTGACATGCTTTATTCGAAAGCTTACTTGAGGCAAGTAGTTGCATGTGATTTGGCTATAAGCGAAAAGTAAAGTAAAGTAATGATGAGTGTGGAGAAAATAGCGATGCGAGTGGAGGAATTGGTGAAGAAGGCTGAGGAGGCGAGGCTGGTCTTGAAGAAGGCTGAGGAGGCTTATGCAAAGAAGAAACTCCTTGATGAAGAGAAGGCTCACATGGAAGCTAGGAAGGCTGAGGAGAAGGCGCACAAGATGCGAGAAAAACAGGCTAAAAAAGAGGCAGCTGAGGCCAAGAAGCGGGAGGCCGCGGATGATAAGGCGAAGAAGGCTGCCGACCGCGCCTTGCGAAAACGTCTAAAGTTTGAGCGCATGATGCGACTTGGATTCTGGCTCAATGAGAAGTACCCGGATGGCTTCACTGCCGACCAAGCCGGCTCTCTATTCATCCGGGAGTATGGACTCATTGCCCCCTTTACAGGCAAGTCTATTGAAGACCCGGTGGCAGTTTGCGCTGCAGTGCGTTCTCTCATCACAGAGATGTCTCCGTCATCGTGCCAACAGTGGTATAAGTATGGGTCTAAACGACGAGACGGTGAGGTGGCGCCTTGGCACTTTGTCAATAAGAAACTTGCCATCATGAATAATGAGTTGGAATGGGCTAAGACTCTTGTTGGAACTGGTCGCGCAGGAAATCACGGGTTGTGGAAGTTTGAGCCCGTATTGCGTCGTGATACTTGGGATGATTCTCTCTATGGCCCTCTTCCTACTGAGGAACAGCTTGAGGCCGGACGGGTTGGAAGAGGCATTGGAGCCAGGAACCAAGATTGAGTAGTAGTAGTAGTTGTTTTGTTTATGTTTATGATGTTCTTTAAATCTATATTAACTAATTCTGTGCGTTTTTTCTTCTTTTTATTTCTTTGTTTTTTACTGGGTGAATTCTAATAAAAATTGATTTACTTATTTGACCACTTTCTCTCTTACAAAAGGTATCAGGAGTTTAAGTGGAAGCATTCACGAAAAATGTCATCATCATTGGTGTCAAGGTTTAACTGGTTTATAGGTAAGGCCGGCATTGACTTTAAGCAGCATCAGCTTCAGGGTGTGGAATGGTGCATTGCGAGAGAGAACAGTTTGTGTGGACACCCCGGTGGTATCGTGGCCGATGAGATGGGTCTCGGCAAAACCATCACCATGATTTCTCTCTTCTTGCTCAACTTTGTTCCTCGCACCCTTGTCATTGTTCCGCCCGCCTTGCTTTCGCAATGGGCAGCGGAGATTTATAGAACCACCGGTCACCGAGCCATTGTGTATCATGGATTAAATAAAAAGCAAGTGTCGCTGAAGCAATTGGAGTCATCCGTTATCGTCTTGGCCACTTATGCAGCTGTGTCGCAAAGCAGGGATGGCTATGTTGGCCTCTTGCATAAGGTGCGTTGGGGTCGCGTCGTCTTTGATGAGGCTCACCATTTGCGTAACCGAGGTTGTGGTCTCAATGGATCCAGATTGTTGAAGGCTCGATGTCGCTGGTTCATTACCGGCACGCCTATTCAAAATTCGGCGAATGATTTTGCAAACCTGTGCTCGGCTTTTCGTCTTCCTGGGAACATGCCTCCGGAAGAAGTAGTTTCTACTTACATGTTACGAAGGACGAAGAAGCAAATCGGAATTTCCATTCCTGATGTGGTTTTAAAGAAAGAGTCTGTGCCGTGGTCCTCAGACCGGGCTAAGGAGCTTGCCGAGGGGGTGCATGATGGCTCTTTACTAGGTGGCAATAAGCTGTTGCAAATTTTGCGTTCTCGTCAGATATGTATTCTGCCGTCTATGTTGTCTAAGTTTGACCCTGAGTTTGCCAAGATGGATTCTAGTAAGATGGATGCCGTTGTATCTCTCTTGTTTGAGAGAAAAGGGAATGGAAATGGCAAGCTCGTGTTTTGCCATTTTCGGGAGGAGATTGATGAGCTTGTTGCTAGGCTGGTTGGGTTCAAAGTTGGGACTTATGATGGTCGCACGCGGAGTAGTAATAAGAAGGATCTCGGCAAGGGATGCGATGTTTTAATTCTACAAATACAAACAGGATGTGAGGGGCTTAACCTGCAGAAGGATTTTAGCGAGGTCTACTTTGTGAGTCCTCACTGGAATCCGGCGGTGGAGGACCAGGCTGTGGCTAGGTGTCATCGTATTGGACAAACAAAGTCGGTGTTTGTCTTTCGGTTTACAATGGGCTCTTATAAAGTTAATGATGGCGAAACTATAGATTCTTACATAAGTTATACTCAGGATTCGAAGAGAGAAATAAGTGATTCCATTTTAGATGGTTAGATTAGATGTCGGTCATTTGGAAAAGGGGGTATAAGGAGGTTATTTTTTCTTTAAAAATTGATTCAGGAATAATATATTGGATTATTGGGTTATAAGAAGTTTTCACCATGTCTTTTCAAGAATCGTCATCATCGTTGTTTTCAATGTCTAGCCAGTTTGTTTCGCCTGGGAAGAAGCTCTTTGCGGATTCGATGGGGGATGAGATGCCTTATTCTCGTGATACGGAACTATTCCTTGTTCGTCTAACGGACAGGGACGATTCATGGAGTCTTGCTGACTTCTTTACTAAGTGTATTGGACCCGTCAATTTTATTTCCATTATTCAGTTGGCTAATGGCTCTAGGTGTGCTGTTATACGCTTTCGTTGGTGGCGGGATAACTTGTTCACACGAATGCTTTGGTCAGAGCTCGTTATCTCTGGTGAGTTGAATAAGTTTCTGGCTCCTTGTCAGCGCACTTGTTGCACTATTTATAATGAGGATGATGAGAGTGCTCCTTTCTATAAGTTGTTACTGTCTTATGGCGTGCCTCGCAATGGTGTAGTTCTTGAGAATAGTTGGTTTTTCGATTAGCGATGAAGATAGATGTTCTTTTATTAAATTAAATTAAATTAAATTATATGTTCATTATATTTTTTATACAATGGTGCTTTTTTTTCAGTTCCAGCAGAACGGAAAAAATTGAAGAGGAATTATCACCAATTATCGTGCGATAATAAGTATTTGGGGAAAGATGTGCATTTTAAAGTTGCTATTAATAGGGTTTTTGTTACTATCGCTGGAGGTTTCCGGGCGACGAAGATGTTGCTGTTGCGAGCAGGAGAGGCGGACCAAGGCTATTCTGTCTACGCCTCGGCTTTCTCTCTTTAAGGAGGACTATAAGAGTTCTTCAGGGGCGCATAATCGCGATATGTGTGGCTATTTGGATTCGCGGATAATGCCTAATGGCTCGTTCCCTGTGGAACGGGTTGGCGAGTTTGCTGAATATTATATGGCGTTTATCTACAATGAGGTGAACTTTCCTTTAACCTATCGGTCTAAGGGAGTTTATCTTCGTCCATCTAGCGAGACGGTGGGTCGCTATTGGTGGCACTATTGTGTGCCTTTTCACGTGAAATTTACTAGGTTCATTATCTATGCCATCATATTTGGTATTATCTTTGTTGTCTTTATAGTGGTGCCTGTGTGTATTATTGGTCTTCTTGAAAGTATGTTACGAAGACTAAGGCGTGGTCGTATGTTTTAGATTATATGGATTATTATTAGGTTTTAAGAGATGATTCATAGAGAGAATAAGTTATTATATTTTTATATATTTTTATTGTATAGGCGATGATTTTACAACGAGGTGGAGGTAGAGTAGGCGAAGTTGGGTTTCTCTTAATGATAAGTGTTCCCATCATTTTGGTATTAGTTATGAATCCATATTATTCCTTAGTGGATTTTTATCGCGATAATTTGGTGTGATTATCGCGATAATAAGGGAACCATGAGTGATAATAGATGAGACATGAGTGATAATACAGCGTGCTATGAGGGAGCCATGAGGATTAATAGAGGGAGCCATCAGGGAGCTATGAGGGAGCCATTTATATGTCCCCGCAAATCAGGGTTCCACTAGGCACCCTATTGCGCTCTTGCACCGAATCCTCATTGGATTGCCTGATTGGCCGGCCTTGATAAGGAAGCCGTTGCTCCCTGTAATGACGGCCTATAAGGAATCGAGAAATGAGTGACAATTTGAGAAATGAGTGACGAAACGGACTAACCCCTTTATAGGGTTTATATGGGGGTTATATTGGGGTAAATCGTCTTCTCTCTGTAGAAGGTGGTCTTCAATTATTTTTGAAAATAAAAAAAAGAAAAGGATGACATCGTATAGGACATCGTATAGGACCATCGTATAGGACATCGTATAAGACATCGTATAAGAGATGTGATAGGACATCGTGGTGGACATCGCATTGGGCATTGTGGTGACATCGCATGGCTCTCTGTAATGAGTTCTTATAAAGAATCGAGAAATGAGTGACGATTTGAGAAATGGGTGACAAAGAAAAAATCCCCTATGTGGGGACTTTTTCCTATGTAACTGGCATACGGACATGTAATCTAGGGACTTAGGACTTAGGACAAAGGACTTAGGACAAAGAGATTAGGTTATCATCTAGGTTTGATTAGTTAGGTTATTAGTTAGGTTATACAGATATGGCTAAGACTAAGGTGTTCACTCTTCCTCTTCACTCTTCCTCTTCCTCTTCACTCTCGCTCTCATACTCCTCCTCTTCGAGGACATCAATCTGGTTCGTGACTGGGTTCCATTTGCCGATGGCCTCTTTCTCTAGCGAGAACACGATGTTGTCACTCGACTTCCAGTATTGTTGGCCCTCGTGTTCGAACTTGGTCGCTGCAACGGCTTCCTCCTCCTCTTCGTCATCGGTGTCCTCCTCCTCATCGAGTTGCTCTTCGGCAGCAATGACCGCGGTGACGAGTTGGTCGTCATTTAAGATGACTGGTTCCTTTGCCACGGGGGCTTCCTTGGCAGGCTTTGCTTCCTTGGCAGCCTTTGCGGGCTTGGCTTCCTTGGCAGCAGCCTTGGCAGCCTTCTCTTGTTCCTTGAGGGCTTTGGCTTCGGCCTTGGCAGCCTTTTCCTGCTCCCTAAGGGCCTTGGCTTGTTCCTTGGCGAGCTTTTCGGCTGCCTTGGCTTGTTCCTTGGCTTCCTTGGCAGCCTTTTCTTCTTCCAATTCAGCGAGCTTGGCTTGCTCCTTGGCGAGCTTGGCTTGGGCCTTGGCTACAGCTTCCGCTTCCTTTTCGGCCTTCTCGGCGAGCTTCGCGAGGCGCTTTTGCTCTGCCGCTTCCTTGGCTTCCTTGTTCGCTTGCTTCTTGGCAGCCTTCTCCTCGGCGCTTAGAACTGGCTTGCTTTTCACAGACTCGCTCTCTGACTCGCTTCCTGCGTCGCTTCCGGATAAAGAGCTCGTGGTGGACGAGGCCTTGGATTCTTGCACTAGGGTGGCAAACAAATCTTCGGTGGTATCTACTTCAACCGTTGCTGCGGTCTTCTTGGGGCGTCCGCGCTTCTTCTCGCCAGTGGAGACTGATGCAGCGTCCTTCTCGGCCTTGGCAGCCGCCTTTGCCGCCTTCTTTGCCGCATTGGCCGCCTTGGTGGCTTCCTTCTCTAGGTCCTTGGCCGCCTTGGTGGTTGCCTTCTCGGCCTTGACGCGTTCCTTCTCAGCCTTGGCGGTTTCCTTGGCTTCTGCCTTAGCGGCTTTCTCGGCGGCCTTGTCCTCGGCAGACTTGGCACCGCTCATTTTTTTGGTTTTCTTGGCTCCTTCGCCTAGGCGCCCTAGCATCTCTGCCTTGGCTTCCTCGGCGTTGAATCCGTATTTTAATGCACACATATCGATCACGCTGATCACACACGATTCCACCATACCCGTAACCTTGGACATGACGTTGACTGACATCTTTGCTTACTACTCGCTTGCTTACTTGCTTACTTGCTTCTCTGTCGATTAATCGCTCTCTTGGTTGTTCACCGTGCTTTCCATCTCTAGGCCCCCGCTCTTCCTTCAATTTTTTTATTCTGCCATACTAATCGCCATTTACATAAAAAAAGTTCGAATACTTACTCATATCAGGGTTTCTTTGAAGGTTTCAATTTTTTGCCGGTTTTGGCCTGTTTCAATTTTTTTTGCCGGTTTTGGCCCTTTTTGGCCCCTTTCCAGCCTTTTTGGCCTTTTTTGGCCCTTTTTGGCCCTTTTTGGTCCTTTTTGGCCTGTTTTGGCCTGTTTTGGCCCTTTTTGGCCCTTTTCCAGCCTTTTTGGTCCTTTTTGGCCTGTTTTGGCCTGTTTTGGCCTGTTTTGGCCTCTTTTGGCCTGTTTTGGCCTCTTTTGGCCTGTTTTGGCCTCTTTTGGCCTGTTTTGGCCTGTTTTGGCCTCTTTTGGCCTCTTTTGGCCTCTTTTGGCCTGTTTTGGCCTGTTTTGGCTTATTTCAATTTTTTTGTTGAAAAACTTTGTTTTTAAAATTGAAAGGTTCAAAAATATAACCCTGATGGTCATTCTCTCACCCATAACTCCAGTATAAGGGGTCTATAGGCCTCTCCCACAAGGGGGCACCCCTATGCAGGGTTGCCATTTATTATCTTACCTATAAGGTATTATCGCTTTTCTATAGAGAGAATAAGTTATCCACTATTATCTATATTATCGCTTATCCTAGGAGTTCTCTCTATAAGTGATAATAGGCTTGCATTCTGTATAAGTGATAATATTCTTGCATTCTGTATAAGTGATAATAGGCTTGCATTCTGTATAAGTGATAATATTCTTGCATTCTGTATAAGCGATAATATGCCTCGTATTCTGTATAAGTGATAATAGGCTTGCATTCTGTAAGTGATAATATGCCTCGTAATTTCTGTATAAGTGATAATATGCCTCGTAATTTCTGTATAAGTGATAATATGCATTCTTATCTAAGAATCCGGGAATCAGTGACATAAGATAATATGCATGTCTTTTCTCTTATTATCTCATAGCAATCCAGAAATGAGTGACAATTTAAGAAACCGGTATAAGAATCTGTATTCTATTTTACTTGCCTATCTATCTTTATAGAGAGAATAAGTAGTTCAATATCTTTTATCAGGAAGTAACTAAGTCTACCATGGTATTATCTTATAGCAATCCAGAAACCAGTGACAATTTAAGAAACTCGTGACAAATTGATATACTAGTATAAGGCAACCTTTGTATAACAATCTTATTGCACTTCTCTATCTATTTTTATAGAGAGAATAAGTAATTCAATATCTTTTATCAGGAAGTAACTAAGTCTACCATGGTATTATCTTATAGCAATTCAGAAATAAGTGACAATTTAAGAAACCGGTATAAGAATCTTTATTCTATAGAGAAAATAAGTATTTCATTCATCCCCCTTCACCCATGATATAGGGATAATAACTAACTCTTATAGTTATTATCCAGAAATGAGTGACAATTTGATATACTAGTAAAAGTTTACCTTTGTATAACAATCTTACTTTACTTCTCTATCTATTTTTATAGAGAGAATAAGTATTATATTCTATTATACTATATGGCACAGTTAATGAAAGGTGGAGGCATTATTCGTTCTCTATTTAGTTTTCAAGACGGCTTTTTCCCACTTATTATTGCAATCGTTTTGGTCATTCTATTATTCTTTTATCTATTTTTATAATCTGGACTTGAAAGATTTAGTAATCTAATTCCTATTTTACCACTTACCACTTCTTTTTCAACTATTTGATAATCTCATATTTACACTTCGCCCTTTCTTTACTATCTTTAACACTTTTATCACTTCCTCTTTTCCCTTATGCTTTATTCCACCAACACCAACACCAACACCAACACCAACACCAACACCAACACCCAATAACATATCACACCTTTTACGACTACAACCCACACACACACAACCCACATCTAAATAATGA